>ENA-OSJC01002248-OSJC01002248.1-marine-metagenome-genome-assembly--contig:-NODE-2248-length-14777-cov-5.683878_pt1 | contig 14777 bp, 27 predicted proteins | sample MGYA00237885_ERZ534234 | MGnify/ENA primary metagenome ERZ534234 (study PRJEB26413, sample SAMN06343907) | marine metagenome | isolation source: coastal waters | place: Atlantic Ocean: West Antarctic... | reverse complement strand
AAGAAGCAAAGGCTTTAGCCCAGAAGGCTAAAGATGATTTTGAGACTGATGAGTTTAAGGTATTCAATTTATTTGGAGATCGTATTGGAGATCTAGTCCTTAAAAAACCTGACTACGATTTCTGTTCCTATATGCATCTTAATACTTATATCGGTGGAGACTTAAATGTATACACTTGTTGCAATAATGCCTATAATGATCATGGGGATATGGGATCCTTAAAGGAGCAGAGCTTTAAGGATTACTGGTTGTCAGAGTCTAAAAAGAAAAAGTACGAACGGTTTACAGCCTCTTCTTGCGCTCGCTGTATGTTTAACAACAAGAACCGCTTCATTAATTATATGATTGAAGATAACCCTGTGCATGTAAATTATATTTAACTAGGAAAGATACTAATATGGAAAATTTAAGTTTAAGTGAGTATCAAAACCAAGCTATGAGAACAGCTATTTACCCCTTACCTGATGGTGACGGGTTCCCTGTCTATCCTATTTTAGGTTTAACGGGTGAGGCTGGAGAAGTAGCTGAGAAAGTAAAGAAGGTACTCCGTGATAAAGATGGAATCGCAACGAAAGATGATTTGAGAGAGATCGCTAAAGAGCTTGGCGATGTACTTTGGTATGTAGCTGCTATTGCAGGACATACGGGCTACTCCTTGGAAGAGATAGCTCAAATGAATTTAGATAAGCTTAATGACCGTAAAGATAGAGGAGCCTTAGGAGGCTCAGGAGACAACCGATAATGCCTACTTATGACTACCAATGTTCCTCATGTGATGTAATCTTTCAATGCTTTGAGTCGATGACGGAGAACGCAAACAACCCTACTGTCCCTCATTGCCCTACCTGTGACCCCGATATGGATAACGATCCCACGCTGTATAGGTATTTCGGGAATGCCCGTCCTGCCTTTAGGATTGAGGGTGGAGGGGTTTATAACCCAGGACTGCACTAGTCTGTTAATTTTCTCGGTATTACAAACAACCAAAAAGTCAACACTTCTATAATAGTGTATGGATAAAGCAGTACTAAAACGACTTAAGAACGCAGGATTATTATCAGAGCAAGTGCCCGACATGGGCTTTGTTTCCACAGGCAGTTACGCCCTTAACAAGATCATTTCAGGTGATTACACTAAGGGAGTTCCTATTGGGATGATCTCTCAGTTTCATGGAGAAGCCTCCACAGCCAAGACTGTGTTCGGTACTCACATCCTGAAAGAAGCACAATCTAAGGGATACTATACCATGATGGTGGATAGTGAAAATGCGTACAACCCTGAGTTTGCAAAGCATTTGGGAATTGATCCTAGCAAGCTGATCTACGCTGCACCTGAAACTTTGGAGGACTGCTTCCAAGTTATCGAGGACACAATTACTACCATCAGAGAGACTGATGTTGATACCCCAATTGTTGTTGTGTACGATAGCATTGCTGTGTCACCTTCTAAGGCAGAGTATGAAGCAGAGGGGTACGATGGGAATAACATGCAGGGAGCTATCAGAGCTAAATCTACTGGAGCGTGTTTACGAAAGATTAACCCACTTATGCGTAAGCATAAAGTTGCCCTTGTCATTATCAATCAGATTAGAAATAAAATCGGTGTGATGTACGGCAGTCCTGATACGATGGCAGCAGGGGGAAAATCATTAGAGTACTATCTTGGCGTAAACTTAAAGTGTATCTCCAATAAAACCAGCGACCTCCTCAAAGACGAGCATAAGAGGGTCATAGGGATCAAGGGTATGGTCAGGAACACTAAGAACAAATGCTCTATACCCTTCCGAGAGTGCGAGTTTGAGCTTATGTACAATGAAGGGCTCAATCCCTACGCTGGTACATTGAAGCAGTTAGAGGGCGATGGGATGGTCACTAGGAGTGGCGCATGGTATACCGTAGCCGACTCAGATAAGAAGTTCCAATCCAAGGACTTCCAAGACCTCCTCCTAGACCCAAAAGCAGAGGGTTTTGAAGGAATTCGTAAGTTTTTCGGGGTTTAGTCTTGCAAATAATCTGTGAAGTGGTATAATAGGGTAAGCCAAACGGAGGCACTACTATGACTGACGAGAAATTTTTTGACGAACTATCCAATATGATCAACTGCGCCATTGATGGTGCTTTTGGTCGTAAGACTGGAAACAGGACAATGCCTAATACTAAGGTAATGGACAAAAATCCTTCCAATATCGGAGAGACTGACACGCGAGATCTTAGTGATTTTGTTGTTAAAGAAGAGAACTCTGATACCATCCCCGCTCTTTATGAGTCTATCGAGGACTATACTGCTAAAACAGGTAAGCGATTCCGCATGACCAAAAGGCAGAAAGACCTAAAGATGACACGCGAAGAAGCCTTTAAACTTACCCACGGAGAATGCTAATATGATTAAAAACGAAGAACTACTACGAGCCCACGCCCCTGCTGCTTTTGCTACTGCACCCGAAGAGGGTCGAGTGTCTGACCGATACTCTTTCCTTCCTACTACTGATATTCTTGAGATCCTTCAAGATGAAGGCTGGACTGCTTGGAAAGCTCAACAGGTTAACGCTAGGAAGTGGAGCCAAGACCACGCCAAGCACATTATCCGTCTTAAGCATGAAGACTTGGATATGAACTCTTTTGGAGTCGGAGACTCTTTTCCCGAGATGCTCCTTATTAATGCTCACAACGGACTTGGAGGCTATACTCTTCAAGGAGGCATCTTCCGTATGATCTGCTCTAATGGAATGGTTATTTCTGAGAACGACTTCGGTAAGGTCCACATCCGTCACATCGGCTTTGAACCCCAGCAGGTAGTTACTGCTTCCCGCGACTTGGTTATGAACGCATCTAAAATTGCTGATAAGATCGGTAACTGGCAAGAAACTGAATTGTCTGATCGAAGCCGAAAAGATTTCTTTGCTGACGCTGCAAAACTTCGCTTCGATAACCCTAATGATGATATGATTGCTGATATCTCTATGCCGCGCAGGGAAGAAGATAAAAAGACGGACCTTTGGACTACTTTTAATGTGGCACAGGAAAACATCCTTCGTGGTGGTTTCCGTAATGGTTCTACTAATCGTATGGTTCGAGCGATCTCTAATATTCAAAAAGATGTCAATTTGAACTCTCAGCTTTGGGACTTAGCCTCTACATATAGTGAGGGTTACGCCCTCAATTAACTTTTAGAGGGAGGTGGAGTATTCCCCGTCCTCCTCCTCCCTCGCTTTTTATACTATGAGTGAATTTGGCAATCATTACGATTTCAGAGAACCCTTAATGACCGACAAAGCTGGGCTATACATTACAGTAGCTCAGATGGGATTTTTTCTAAATCGTAAGAATGGTAAAAAGAAGTTTAGTTCCGCAGACGCAGAGTTTATGGATTATTATCGAAACTGTTGTCTGTACAACCTCGTTTATGATATGATGGAGGACAACCCAGAGTGTGCAAACTTGTATTGGGATCCTGCTCATGGGTCAGTATCTTTATCCTTTCCCGTAAAAGGGTATGTTGCCCAAGCTCTTGCCGTGATAGCAAATGATAATGACATCTTTTCCTATGATAAGGATGCTTCTACAGGAGTTGTTTGGGATGATGATGACGAGGATACTTACGGTATTTTTAAATGAATAAAAACTACGAAGATAGTGAGATTTCTAAGAAAGAGTTTCGAAGAAAAAATAAAAATAATAACAGGAAGTTGTCGCAAAAAGTATCCCATTCTTCCTATGATAGCTCGAAAGACAAGCTAGACGAGTTAGATGAGTGGGACGATTACGAAGATTTATCCTTTGAAAAATTTAAAAATGGAAAACGTTAGAATACAAAACTCGGAACCGACATACCTGGCTGCAAATGATGTTGTTTCTGATGAGTTTGCTAAAAAACTAATTGATTTAGTTGATGAACGAGGGAAGCGGTCAGAGTGGTCTTACAATCCTGACTGCATAGAGTATCAGATCGCAAATCCTTTTTCCAAAGTCCGAGGTACTAGTGATGAAAAGGTAGTTGAAGTACTGCCTGATCTCTTCGGAGTAGGTGAATCCTTTTTAAGACATCTTAACTGGAACTTCGGTAATAGTGCCTTTGAAATAGCAACGGGACATCACGGGTTTTGGATTCTTAAGTATGAACAGGGTGGGGGTTTTGATAGCCATTGTGATTGGGATTCAGGCCCAAATGGAATTCGCCCTCCTGTTGTGGCTACTGCTTCTATCCTACTTAATGATGAATTTCGAGGAGGAGAGGTGATTTTCTTCGATTCTAAGAGCGAACCTTCTATCATAGAGCAGCAGAAGAGTTCCGCGCTCGTCTGGGACGGATTTACACAGCACAAGGTTGCAGCGGTCACAGAGGGCGTTAGATATGCCCTTGTCATTCATTATACAGGAACAATCAAATGAGTTGGATTTGGGGCGAGAAAAAATCGCAAGAAAAAATAAAGATGAACTTTACGGCAAAGAATCGTCGTAGGGATTTAATAAATAGAACAATCAAGGTCCATCTTGAATTAGAGATGGAATACCCAGCTAAGGTTGACATCATTCAAGGGCTTAGGGATACCAAAACTAGCTTTGATCTTCCTATGGGCATTGAAATGAAAGATGCTCATATGTCCCATGTTGAAATCCTAGGGGATCCCAATGTTGAGTGATATGGAACTTCCGTGGAAACCGTTTGGCTTGACGCTCACTTATAAAGAGTGGGACGATTTGGTTACATGGTATATCCAAAAAAACATGTCAAATACCCTAGATACACAAGAGGACACAACTTATGCCCACAAATTATATCCCCAAAAATTCGATTCTTGGCCCCACTAGGGTCCAGAGGATTGCCAAAAAACTTATTGACGAGTCTGCTGAAGACAGAAATTTAGCTCTCGATGCCCATAGATTCTTTAAAGCTATGTTGGATGAAAATCCACAAGACGCTGCTGCTAAGAACTTAATGGTTGATGCACTTAAAGTCGCCCAAGCTTCTAAGAATAATGTAGTCAAGATTCTTAACTTAATTGTTAAGATGGAGGATAACTCCTCAGACAACAAAACTAAAGCATCAAAAGGCGTGGAAAATTCCGTATTCAATGAGTTGGACAATCTTCTAAAAGATGACTAAGAAAAAAACGTATCGTATTGTTTGTCATGAGCTTGATCTGGTCCTTTTCGTAAAAGGGTATAGCCTTAAAGAGGAGCAAAAACTATATGAATCCCTTAGGGCTAAGATCCTTAAGGAAAAGACTCCTATCAAGATGGAAGACTATAAGACTTTCATCGTTAGAAAGTTCTTAGTTGATGTAGATGCATTTTTCGATATGCTTGGAACGGACGATGTTGTAGAGATGAACGAAGCAGTTGGCTCTGCGTATAATTCAATCATCGGACTCTATCCTCCATTTGCTTTAGAGTTTATTTGTACTGATCTAAACGCCGATACTTTTATGTCGGGCGTGGAACGTAAATTCCTTAATCAAGTAAAGGATCAGATCAAGCTTAAAGAGCCCATAGTTGAGTGTATTGCTCTTTCTAGCATTGAGGACATTAATAGCTTAGAGGAGTTCTTCAAGGATAATATCATCGGGCAAAGGAAAGCTCTAGAAGCTATTATTAAAGCCATTAAACTTATGGCATCTGGTTTGTCGGGCCACTCCTCCTTTTTGTTTGTCGGTCCCACAGGAGTCGGTAAGACACAAGTAGGTAAGTTACTTGGAGAGAAGTTTAGTGGTAACTTTTATAAGGTTAACTGCGCCGAGTATGCAGGAGGACATGAGTACGCTAAACTAATCGGATCTCCTCCAGGATATGTAGGACATACTGAGAAGAGTTTGCTGGCTGAGAAAGCAGATGAGTCTAACCAATGGGTGTTTCTCTTTGATGAGATTGAGAAGGCACACCATAAGCTCTACGATTTTCTTCTCTCCCTCCTAGATGACGGGACCTGTACAGATAATTTGGGAACTGTTCTAGATTTTAGTGAGTCCATTTTTATTTTCACTTCTAACCAAGGCACGAATAAGATTAATAAGAACCCTATGGGATTCGAAAACACACAAGCTGACCCGCAGAAAGTTATAGAAAGCATAGTCCTAGACTCAGTTAAAGATCATTTCAGCCCTGAGTTCTTGAACCGCATTGATGATATTGTACTCTTTGATACCTTAACAAAAGAACAGGTTTCAGAGATTGCCCAACTCCAACTAGAAGACCTCCCCATTGAAGCAACAGACTCTCTTGTTTCATATATTGTTGACAAGGGATACTCCGTTGAGTATGGTGCGAGGAACATTTCACGGTTTATTAAGAATAATGTTTCTGATAAGATCGCAGACGCTATCCTCAATAAGCTTGTTCCTAAGAAGGATGGGGAGTATTATACTCCTCGAATCTACAAGGACGGCATGAAGATTATTAATACACAAAAATATAATGTATCTTCTTCATGAGAACTAGCACCAACCTCCTATAATACCTTGTATGGGATGGTAGCTCAGTAGGTCAGAGCGCAGTCCTTATAAGGCTGTAGTCGTTGGTTCAAGTCCAACCCGTCCTACCATCATACACTCAACACCCAATAAAAAAGGAAAAAAATTATGAATAAACTCAATGAAAAGTATCTAGCTCGTATGCTAGAAGGGGCCGAACAAGGTCTTGACCAAGTAGAAATGGCTATGGAGCAGATCAATGATCAGCTTGAAAAAATGGAAGAGCAGAAAGTAGAAATGAGTTCCGCTGTTACGGAACTCAAAGAACTTCTGGGTCTAAAAGAAGAAGAAAGCAAACCTGAACTTCTTGTTGAAGATGAAGCGTAAGAGCAATCGAACCAAGTTCGGGCTCTTTAGAAGCGAGACTGATGCACAAGCAATTTGTGATACTCGTTCTAAAGAGCCTAGGTTTTCTAGTTCAACGTTTTATACTACCAAGGTAGCACGAAACAAGGCTGGAAAAAATAGTTGGCTGGCTTATTGCTTGACGAAGAAGTAATTAAGAGGGGGAGTGGTGGAACTGGTATACACAAGGGACTTAAAATCCCTCGCCGCAAGGATTGAGGGTTCGACTCCCTTCTTCCCTACCAATTTAAAAATTAAAATTCCCTCGAAAAGCTCTATTTTCGGAGGTACTATGAGTCCACTTAGGGTGCGAACGTCTCTTAGAGAGCGTCCTACGAGGCCACTTAGGAAATACTTAGAGCAAAACAACCATTAGGAAAAAAATTATGAAAAATCTAAAATTACCAGAGCAGATTAGAGATCTAGTCCTGCTATTGATCTTGGCAGGAGTTGCTTGCCTTGTTTACCCATCAACGGACTGCACTACTGCTCGCACTTCGAAGCCCATGCGCGGCACTTGGGGAGAACGCATTCTGCCTCGCAGCGACCAACCCCAAAATGGTTCCTTTGATTTTGTGGACCCCCCTCCTGCTCCTAAGCGAAAATCTTGGGGCGTAGAAGTAAATGCGAAAGGATCTAAGCCTAAAAAAGAGCCTAAAAAAGTTTACTAGAACTCTTAACGGGTCTTTCGGGAAATACACACGCACCATTAGCTTAACTGTATAAAGCAATGCTCTTCTAAAGCATAGACTATTGGTTAGAATCCAATATGGTGTACCAGAGCAAAATGTTTTATAATCCATCCCACTTTCCTCATATAAAGAAGCTCGAAAGTTTATGGAAAGAATTCCTCATCGAATATTCATCCTTAAAAGATGGAATTCTTCCATACATCGAGCATGACCTATATACGGGAAAGTGGGATGTTTTTCCTTTTATATTTTTTGGTGAGAAAGTTGAGGAGGGGTGTAAGTTATGTCCGAAAACATGGAAAGCTATTAAAGACATTCCTGGGCTTTTAACTGCATCTTTTTCTATTTTACGAGCAGGTACTGAGATTTTTCCTCACACGGGGTTCACAGATAAGGTAATAAGATGCCACTTAGGTCTTAAAATTCCTAATGATTGCGCTATAATAGTAGGAGAAGAGTCTAGAGGTTGGCAAGAGGGTAAGTGCTTACTCTTTGATGATACTGTCCTTCACTCAGCTTATAACAAGAGTAACGAAGATCGAATCGTTTTACTACTAGACATAGAACGAAACAAACAAACCACTAAAATACAATGAGTTACAAATCTAATCCAAAGTTTCTGCCTCCAATTAAGAGTGCTGATGAGTACGAACGTGAAATCATTCGCTTGAAGCTACAACTACGAGAAGCTGAGACAACTATTAGAAAAGCAGCAGAATCTACTTGGGATGAATGGTCAGACCCAGCACATGTGATCGCGTCCAGCTACTTTTCGCGTAAGACCGATCTTGATCTGTTGGTTGAGGATATCAAGAAGGATGAATAACTTTTCAGAGATTGGTTATGACGTAGGTAGCTTAGTATCAGACAAGCAACGTGCTTACGGAGATTCTTTTGGTCGTAGTGGTGAATGTCTAAGGCAGATGTTCCCTGATGGCATTAAGACAGAACAGTATGATGACCTCCTTACGATTGCGAGGATCCTTGATAAGTTATTTCGTATTGCCAATAACCCCAACGCTTTTGATGAAAATCCATATCAGGACATTGTGGGCTATGGGCTACTGGGAATGAACCGCCATAAAGTCAAATAATAATATGAAGAATGTAGTTACTACCGTGTGTGGTTTGTTGGTGTTAGGTATAGTGCTAATGACCATTTCCGCTGCCCAACCCACTACTAAACCAGTTCAAGCTGGGAATGGGATGCTTTTTAGTGAACAGCCTGTAATCCCTAAACTCAGAAGTTATAGAGGAGATGTCTTTCATCACTTCGCAGAGTTTCGTGTACAGGACAGTAGCTTTAATACTGTAGATGTTATTACTCTAAGAGGTGAACCTTACAATCAACTGATTAATGTTACCCACATCGTAAAAGTTGAGCAGTTCGAAGATGGAAAGGAGACTTACCATTCCAGCTTAGTATATATTGCAGAAGATCATACCCATGATGGTATTGTCCCTTTTCTTGTTCGAGAAGAGTACAGTGATATCATCAAGCGTATTCGAAAGGCAACCGAGCTTAAATAAAACCATGAAGAAACTATTACTAACAACCCTATTTGTATTGGCAGGATGCAGTGTCGAGCATACTACGTCTGACCCCGATGGTGGAACTCCTCCTCCTGTAGAATCATGTGATTTTGATGAGGCTTTTGTTGGTCATCAAAGCCCTGACTCTGCACAGTTTGTTGCCACACTCCCTGTCTTTTCCGAGTATAGTCTATGTGGGAATAACACCCACATTTATATTACAGAGACTGTTTTAGAAGTTGATCAAGACCACTACTTGTTTCCTTTGGTATCGTTAGAAGACATTATGACTGTTAACTTTACAGTTAACACAGTTAAGGACCATACTCCTGTTGTCGATTTCTATACAGTTTATGACGGACTTCCTCCTGTTCAAGTTGGGCATTTTATTGGAACGCTAACTAATCTTACCATCCTGGATTGGCCTGTACTTCTTCTGGGTGATTTCCAAAATGATTTGATTGTTCGGGTAAGCTCTTATGTAAATGTTCCCTTTGATGCATCATCGTCAGAAGACTACACTCTTAGGTTTTGGTAAAGCAGCAGGTAACACAGAGATGTAAAGAATGTGATAGACGAGTACCTTTAATACAAGTATTTTACGGAATATGCAGAGATTGTTTACTTAAGAAAGATAAATGAACAAAGACCAAATCGATGTAATGAATTACTTAAACCTTCCTGTAGCAGACAAAGAACCTAAAGAGAAGATGGTTGGAAGACCTGTTGAGAGAACGACAGAAGGTGTGACAATGGTAGAGTATCATGCATTGTCTATTATTAGTAATGAAGAACTAGTGGAGTGTGTGAGAAAGTATGATAGTGATCTTGCAGTCGAGATCCAAGAGAGATTTAATTATTATTTTAAAGAGCTTGATTGGCTAGCCGACAGGCTAGACGGAAAATAAATCTGAATTTTTGAGAGAGTTCCCTTGACAAGGGCTCTCTTTTATGGTATAATGGGGACATGAAATACAACTGCCCTAACTGCCTGAGCCTCGACCTCACTATGACCCTAACCGTGTTGGACGTAAACCCCAACAACGTTAGAGTTGACCTTGGCGTAAATGACCATGATTATGGTCGTATTATTTGCCAAGGTTGCAACTTGTGTGGTCCTGCTGACTACTTCCTTACTCCAAAAACTAACACTTACCAAAACTAATCCTATGAACATTAAAGAACTTTGCAACGAACTCTTCAACCAAACCAACACCTCAGAAGACCTTAGACTCGTCTGGGATACTGCCCAAGCAATACAAGACAAACTATCTCACCTCGCTAGGAGAGAGTTCTCGATTGGGCAAGAGGTCCAGTTCGAATCTAAGCATGGTCTAGTCCAAGGCCGAGTCTCTAAAATCAATAAGAAGAGTATTAAGGTTACGAGTTTAGGTGGAATGATGTGGCGTGTCGCCCCTACTCTTCTAAGTCCTCTTAGCATGGAGCGTTAATATGGTACAAGAAATACATCACATTGATTACGAAGGTCCTGAAGTCGTTTCCTGCCTTCATTTAGTCGAGCTTTGGCTAGGAGAAGGTGCTGGGGACGGAGTTACTGTAAAGGATGGTAAAACCGTTTCACGCACCAAACTAACTGAGAAAGATGCAGAAGCATTTATCGCTAAACAGTTATTTAAGTACACCGACTGTGGAGTATCTTTTAGTGCGGACTCTACAGGAATCCACATTGCAGGATACGCAGAAGGTTCAGAACATGAACTGCCTGTTTATTCTTTAGAGTGGGAAACCTTTACTGTAGGAACCTTTGAATACACAGTAGAAAAAGCAGATTGGGAAGGTTCTTACGAGTGGGATTATGTAAACGGTACGCTTGAAGAAGAAGAAGAAGAGTTAGAAGACGATGAGGGATGGCAATACTCTCCCCCTACTCCTAAGAAATTCTAAAGAAAAGAGAGAACAAGCTTGACATTGGCCCCAAACTATGCTATAATAGGCGCATGAACGAACAACAATTAGAACTTATTGAAAAGAAATACGGCAAGCTCATCCACAAGATCGGACATTGGATCTCTGGTGATAATGCTATCGCAGGACATGAGGACAACACCCAAGATATTTGGATTGCAGCAATGGAGGCAATCCGAGGCTATGAGAAGAAAGAGAACCAGACCTTCGATCAGTTCTGGGGAAGTAAAGGGTTTGACAAGTACCTTAAGACCTGTCTCTGGAATGTAAAGAACAGTAAAGGTGCAAAGATCACCAAGAAGTACCCCATCACTAAAGGTACTGTAAATGTTTGGGATAACATAGAAGTCCTGAACAGGGTGGATGATTCTCAAACTACCCCTGAGACTGAGATTTTCATTGAAGAGCTTAAGGAGATCCTTAGTAAGGATCAATCCTTTGTAATCAAATGTGTCTTGGATGATCCGAGATTCATTAAACCATCTGGTAAAGTAAACATAAACGCGCTGGCTCTTAAAATGGGTAAGACTTGGAACGAAGTTAGCCAATTAATTAACGAAGTCGGTATTAAAATCGGAAACGATCTATAGGAGACACACAATGGGATTTTTTACAAAACTAATGTACGCTGCTCTTGTCACTAAAGAGGTAAGAGATGCAGTCAAGATTGATGAGCTTCAAAAGCTCAATGAGAAGCTAGACAAGATGCAGAAGGGGAAGAAGTAACATGAACTTTACAATAACCAAAAAATCTAAATCTAAAATTATTAAAGGTTATTACAATGACGTTAACCTTTTCCTATGGGTAGAAGACACTCTAGGTGAGTTTGGAGGGGAGCGAGACATTGAAGGCAATCCTACGGAGTCCTCTTGGATTCAGTATGGAAAGCATCTAAACAATATTAATGTAGTTTTCCTACCCCTCCATAAACAATGGGCAGGATATACTGTAATTTACGAAGATGAGATAGTAACCATCACCCTTTAAACTATGATAAATAATACAGCAGACACAGCAGGAACGGTGGTATACCTTATAGTTGTTTTGTTGGTAATCTACCAATTAGTCAAAACCATTCTTAGGAAAAAATAAAATGAATAGTTTATTATCATTACTACTATGGGGTGGGATCTTAGGATGCCTCTACCTTTACTTAAACCGACAAGAGGATAACTAATGGGATGTTTTTCATATATGTGTTTAGAGTGCGATAAACCAATCCTCTCTACCTGTCACGATGGTCAAGACGTAAAACTTTTTTTACTTAAAGAAGGTCAAGTCCTACAAACTATGCAAGGACCGTATAATGGTTACGGTTGTACATTCAAAGATAACCTAGAAGGTGGTTATGAATGGGATATGAATTGGGATACTGCTGTAGAACTACACTTCAATGGATCTCCAGGAGATGGCTTCGCTGCAATCCACACAAAATGTCTAAAGGATTGGTATAATCCTCAAACTATTTCTAAGGACGATCCCAATCAAGGTTGGGGAAGTGGAGATGAGTGGTTAGCACTATGAAAACATATAAATACAGCGAATGGTTCTTATCTTGGCCTACTGGTGAGCGGGATACTGTAGATAATCGAATCTATATTGATAACGACCTGAAACCTATTACAGGTATCCTAGAAGATTTCAAGAGCCACGGGGAAAAGTATTTGAAAGCTCACCCATATGATACTAATAGCGTAATAGTTAGAGATGGAAGGTATAAAGCACTATGAACTATAAAGAACTTAACTCTGAAGAGGGAACAAGAGAAGACTTAGAAGAGTGTAGAGATAAGATCTACAAACTACTAAGAGAGTACGAGTGTGACATTGAGAGTGAATCAACTAAAATGGTACTATCCAAAGCTTATACTAAAGATCCTGCTCCAAAGTATTGTGATGTAGAGATCATAACCCCATAACTATTTCTTATGCTAAATAACGCAACTAAAGACACTTATCAACTTGCCATAGCTTGTTTAAAGGAGTCCTATGATCTACTAGAGGAAACTCGTACTATGCTTATAAACGAGATAGAGGATAACTACGACTATGCCGAAGAAGAAAATGCCGAGGACATAGCAGACCAGCTTTACTTAGATCTTCAAGAACTAGATGAAATGCTTCACTATTCTAAAGAAGCCCTCGACTCCAGTATTTCCCTATGAGTAACCCTAAAAAATTAGTTAAGTTCATGAAGGCTATCTCTAAAAAGTTCCTGAAACGTGGAGAGACTACCCCATCCCTGAAGGCTTCTGAGAAGCTCCCTAAGCGCACCTAATATAAAATGCAACACTCCCCTAGAAAGAAGCACAAGACGAGCAGAGAAGAGGTCACAGCCTCTCTAATCCTAAAGGTATTATCAAGCCTAGCAGGAGGAATAGCTCTGATGTGGTTAGTAGTTAAAATAATGACAGATGGAGTCCGAGTCTAAGACAATGATTATATACACTTATATCTTTTGCTGGAATGAAGAGAAGATCCTACCATTTACTTTAGATCATTATGAAAAATTCTCTGATAGAATATTCCTATTAGATAACTATTCTACGGATAAGAGTGTAGAGATAGCTAAAGGATATAAAAAGGTAACAGTAATCCCATTCTCTTGTCAAGAAGAAGATACTTACGATGAGTTCGAATCAGCTAACCTTAGATCAAATATATACAAGGACGAAACGTATGGGTTCAACGCTACAGGTAAAGCAGATTGGGCTATCTTAGTAGATGCAGATGAGTTTGTTTATCACCCAGACATAGAGAGTGTCTTGGAAGGATATACAGAACAAGGAGTAGGAGTACCAAGACTAGCAGGATATAATATGTTCTCTAAAGAGTTCCCTAAGTATAAGAAAGGAGAACTACTCACCCAAAAAGTCAAAAAAGGACATGAATCATTAACTGAGTGTAAACCAGTAATCATAGCTCCAGATAAGGTAGAGGTAAGGTTCAGCGTAGGGGCACACTTCCATTCAAAAGCAACAGGACAAGTACTACCGTCCATGTACCCTGATATCAAGCTACTGCACTATAAGAACTTAGGTAAGGAGTATATGATCAATAGGTATAAACAACTAGCACCAAGATCATCATGCACCAACAAAGAAAACAAGTTCGGAGAGCATTGGTATTCCAATAGATCACACAAAGGAATGGAAAAAGGATTCGATAAAGGGGTAAAAGATAGTAAGAAAGTTATATAAAAGAAGGAAAGAAAGGGTAACAACCAAAAAGTCAAACAAGAGATGCAATATACCCCCCTCCCTGTAAACTCAACCAAAGAGTCAAACGATTGATATTTAGACCCCAAAACAGCACCTAACAACCAAAAAGTCAAAGGAGGTATTTCAAAATTTAGTTATTGCTTGACCCTTTTCATAACTAATTTCAAGTAATTCCGAACTAAATTTGAATTAAATTTTTTGTTTTCACGGACCCCAAACTAGCTCTAAACCTATTTAAAATTTTTTAGATGTAGTTCAAAAAGAGTTTTGACCCCCTCAAACCGAGCTTTCACAAAATAGAAAAACCCCCTTTACGACCCCTTTAGTTAGGTTCGCCTAGGGGCTACACAAGCTTTTGGACTCAAATCCATTCAGAACTGCTCAAAACATTCAAAGTTAGTGCCACTTAGATCATAAGCGTTACTAAACTACATTCAATCCTAACACAAAATAAGATTCAATCTTTCCCTAAACCTAGATTGAATCCTAACACAAAATAAGATTCAATCCAACCCTGAAATAAGATTGGATTGAACCCTAAACTCTAATCAAAGTTCTCGCTAGTCCGAATCCTTTACCATTGTCCAAGTTTCG
>ENA-OSJC01002247-OSJC01002247.1-marine-metagenome-genome-assembly--contig:-NODE-2247-length-14778-cov-11.794096_pt1 | contig 14778 bp, 18 predicted proteins | sample MGYA00237885_ERZ534234 | MGnify/ENA primary metagenome ERZ534234 (study PRJEB26413, sample SAMN06343907) | marine metagenome | isolation source: coastal waters | place: Atlantic Ocean: West Antarctic... | reverse complement strand
CAGGCGCAACTATGGGTGTCACTGTTGTAGATATGGCTGCTTCCCACTTTGGTTGGATGGCTGTATCAGGTCCACAAGCTGTACTTACTTCAGGTACACTTGTAGTAGGCAACCACGCTGTACCTTTGGGTGCTGCAGGTGCTGTAGGTCCAGCGGCTGGTGACGTTATTCAAGTGGTTGGTACAGTTATGATCGTTAACGTAACTACTGATTATTCCTTGATTAACCTTTATGGCATTGTATAAATCTTAAACAGGGAGGGCGTCTAACGATGACTAAAGTAATTAAAACATCTGTGACGCCCTCTCCGCTTGGAAAGGCTAAACGCAACTACCGTAAAGAGTATGATAACTACCACGCTGCTCCAGAGCAGAAAAAGAAGAGAGCATCCCGCAATGCTGCAAGAGGAGCCTTAATGACTTCAGGATCAGTACGCAAGGGTGACGGTAAAGACGTAGATCATAAGAACGGAAACCCTATGGATAACAGGGGCGGTAACTTAGCAGTTAAACCTAAGAGTCGCAATAGGTCTTTTCCTAGAGATAGAAATGCAAAGAAATTAAGGAGCTAAATAATGTCTAACTACTCTGCACCAATAGTAGGGGAAGACTTAGGATGGACTGTACAAACTGCAGTTACTCTAAGCAATACTAACACGACTCATGTAGATTGCACTAATGCAAAACTTTTACACATTGAAGCAAGTGCTGCTATTGATATTAACTTTGGCGCTGCTGAAGCTGATAACAGTGACAATGATATTGAGCTAGCTGCAGGGGTATATACGTATACTGTACCTAAAGCACTAGGTAATTCAACTATTTTAAACTACAGACGGGCTAGTGGCTCAAGCACAGTAGTACGTGTTGTACTTTCATAACAAGGAGATAACTCAAAATGGCTAAGATGTCACTCACGGCATACATGAATCAAGAACTTAAACTAAAAGGTCTTGGAGTAAAAGAGGCTAAAAAGAACGCAGGTAAATACAAAAGTATTAGTGCTGCTAAAAAAGCAGGTAGTCTGTACTATACAGACAAAAATAACAAGGTAATGGCGGCTGTCTATGCAGAGGACTTGAATAAGAAGCCTGTTGCTGATAGCAAAATTACAAAAACAAAGTTAAAGCCCTCTCAAAAAGGTGATTTGTTTTCAGATCGTCATAAGGGTTCTGGTCCTGCAAGCAAAAACAATCCTATGGCCGATAATTTGAGGAAAGTAAGAGAAATAACTAATGCTGCTGGTGAAAAGGCTCGTAATCAAAGTATATCTCAAGATAATATTTTAGAGAAACTTACGGCTGCTCAACAAAAACTTGTACAAGACAGGATTAGTGGTGGCATGTCACGTAAAAATGCTATTGCAAAGACTTATGCGGATTCAATACTTGACAAAAATCAACAACCCGGCGTAGCCGCCACCGGGAAATCACCCACCGCCGCAAACAAAAGAAACAAAGGTGGAATAATGATGAAAAAGAAAACAGGTTACGCTGCAGGTGGTATGCCTATGGTTATGAAGGCTGGCAAGAAAGTACCTGCGTTTGCTGCTGACGGTGTTGGCAAGATGAACAAAGGTGGTGCTGTTAAGAAGAAGCCTACAGCTAAGATGATGGCTGGCGGTATGGCAGCTAAGAAAAAGAAACCTGCAGCTAAGATGATGGGCGGTGGAATGACTAAATCTAGCGGTTACATGTATGGTGGAATGGCTAAGAAGAAAACTGCTGCTAAGAAGAAGTAGTGCATAACGGGTTTGCATTCTTGTATGTAGTCCTATAAGTTAAAGCATGGTATAACTATCTGTGGTAATACATAGAGGAGTTATACCATGTTTAAAAACTTTATTAAAAAACTACAAGTACATCAACAGCGACGAGCAGAGTACTGGCAGCTAAACAATCTGACAGATGAGATGCTCAAAGACATAGGAATGACACGTGGTGAAATCAACTACAGGTTCTACAAAGAAGAAGAAGTCGGGCGTTAATGCGGCTGGTAATTATACTAAGCCTACTATGCGTAAGTCTCTTGTTGCCTCTGTCAAGGCCAGTGGTAAAGGGGGAAACCCCGGCCAGTGGTCGGCACGTAAAGCTCAAATGGTCGCTAAGCAATACAAAGCAAAAGGTGGAGGATACACATCATGAAGGGCGTAAAGCATTATAAGATTAATGGTGTTGAGTATAAAGGTAGCAATCACAAGATGTCTGATGGTACTTTACATTCTGGAAAAACTCATAGCAAGTCAAGTGTACGTTTGTATCACTATAAAGACTTGAGTAAGAAAGCAAAGGCAAAAGCTGATGGCGTTAAAACCAAGCCAAAAAAGTCTTAAGTCTTGGACGGGTCAAAAATGGAGAACCAAGAGTGGAAAACCTTCTACGCAAGGTCCAAAGGCTACAGGAGAACGTTACCTTCCAGCTAATGCTATTAAAGCTATGGGTGCTGGGGCGTATGCGGCTTCTACAGCTAAGAAGAGAGCGGATACAGCAAAGGGCAAGCAAGTCTCTAAGCAACCTAAAAAAGCGGCTAAGGCTACGAAGCCACACAGGAGAATAAAGTGAGTAAAAACTTAAACGAGAAGCAACAGATGTTTATGCAAGTCTTGTTTGACGAGGCAGGTGGTGACGTAGTGCAAGCTAAGAAGATGGCAGGTTACTCCGACACCACTGCTACTCGCCTTGTTATAGAAGCATTAAAGGATGAAATCTTTGAGGCTACCAAGACGTATATGTCTAGGCTTGGCCCTAAAGCTGCTGTAGCTTACGGTAGTGCGCTTATGGACCCTACACAGCTAGGCGTTAAAGAAAAGATGGTAGCAGCAGGGCAGATACTTGATCGTGCTGGTGTAGTTAAGACTGAGAAGGTTGCTGTAGAAGCAAGCGGTGGTTTGTTTATCTTGCCACCTAAAGAAAGCAGCAATGACTAACTTCTTTGCTAATAACGACTTAGGCTTTTGGATGTTACCTAAGCCTGAAAAGATGAAGAGGTGGGAGCGCATACCAAGGCTAGTCAAGCCTGTACCTTGGGGGTACGAGATAGACACTGATAACGAAGGATGGCTAAACCCTATTGCTAGAGAACTGGAACTATTAGAACTTGCCAAGAAGCATTTAAAGCAGTATAGTTACAGAGAAGTCTCTGCGTGGCTAACTACACAGTCAGGTAGAAGTATATCTCACATGGGTTTAAAGAAAAGAGTAGACATTGAGCGAAAACGTAAAACAGTTGCTAGAATTAAACGTGAGCTTGCCAAAAGGCTCCAAAAAGCCATCTCGCAGTACGAAACGCTTGAAAAAGAAAGGGTCGGCTACTACACCCAAGCCAGCTAAGAAAGTTTCACGTGAAACAAAGCAGAAAGTGCCAGCTACCCCTATTGCAGCACTTTTTGATGTAGAACAAGCACAAAACATTGTCTTTAAGCCTAATGACGGGCCACAGACAGACTACTTAGCCTCTGCTGAACGAGAAGTACTGTATGGTGGAGCAGCAGGGGGTGGCAAGAGCTACGCTACACTAGCTGACCCTCTACGTAGTCTTAACCATAAAGAGTTTAGTGGCTTACTTGTACGTCACACTACAGAGGAGCTTAGAGAGCTTATACAGAAAAGTCAAGAGTTGTATCCTAAAGCAATTCCCGGCATTAAGTGGTCAGAGCGTAAGTCACAGTGGGTTACACCTAGAGGCGGTCGTATCTGGATGAGTTACCTAGATAAAGACCAAGACGTTATGCGTTACCAAGGACAAGCGTTTAACTATATAGCATTTGATGAGTTAACTCAATGGTCTACCCCGTTTGCGTGGAATTATATGCGCTCACGTTTACGTAGTGCAGCACCAGAACTAGGCTTGTACATGAGAGCCACAACCAATCCCGGTTCTGTGGGACATCAGTGGGTTAAGAAGATGTTTATAGACCCATCCAAACCTAATACACCTTTCTGGGCTACGGACATTGAGACAGGGGATAGACTTGAGTATCCTAAAGGACACACTAAGGCAGGCCAGCCATTGTTTAGACGCAGGTTTATTCCTGCAAGTTTGTTTGACAATCCGTACCTAGCTGACAGTGGTGATTATGAAACTATGCTTCTGTCTATGCCAGAGCATCAACGCAAACAACTACTAGAGGGTAATTGGGATGTTAATGAGGGCGCAGCTTTTCCAGAGTTCAATAGAAAAATACACGTTGTTGAGCCTTATAGTATTCCTAATAGCTGGACGAAGTTCAGAGCTTGCGATTACGGCTACGGCAGTTGGACAGGTGTTGTGTGGTTTGCTGTTTCTCCCTCAGAGCAGTTGGTAGTCTACAGAGAGATGTATGTAACTAAAGTCACTGCCACTGATTTAGCGGATATGATACTTGAGGCAGAGGCGGGTGATGGCACTATGAGATACGGCGTGTTGGACTCGTCCCTCTGGCATAAAAGAGGTGACACTGGACCTAGTTTGGCAGAGCAAATGATTATGAAGGGCTGTCGCTGGAGACCTTCAGATCGCTCTAAAGGTTCTAGGGTTTCAGGTAAAAATGAGATACACCGCCGTTTGCAGGTGGAGGAGTTTACTGAGGAACCCCAACTCGTATTCTTTTCCACCTGCACCAACTGCATAGCACAACTACCAAGTCTTCCTTTAGATAAACGAAACCCAGAAGACGTTGATACTAATGCAGAAGATCACTTGTACGATGCAATACGCTATGGTATAATGACTAGACCAAGAAGTTCCTTATGGGACTTTAATCCTGCAACACAGAGAAGCGGCTTTCAAGTTGCTGATCCTACATTTGGATATTAAGTATGGACCCTGAAGATTTCACAACTGACTTTGAATCAAACTTAGAGTCTGCTGAGTCAGCACACATTAAAGATGTGTCTACAGAAAGCATGACTGATCCTAAAGCGGGTCACATTATTGACTTGGTTATGAGCAAGTACAAGAAAGCAGAAGACTCACGCTATACAGACGAATTACGTTGGATGAGTGCTTACCGTAACTATAGAGGTATCTACAATAGTGAAGTACAATTCACAGAAGCAGAGAAGTCAAGAGTATTTGTAAAAGTTACTAAGACTAAAACTCTAGCTGCCTACGGTCAGATTGTAGAAGTACTATTTGGCAGTCAAAAGTTTCCTTTAGCTATTGATCCTACTACGTTGCCTGAAGGTGTAGCAGACACGGTACACTTTGATGTCAATCCCAAAGCAGAAGAAGCTGGTGATGCATTAAAAGACGCCTTTGGCACTATGTTTGGGCCTGACACTGCGCTTGAACCCGGCGATACTATGGAGTCTATTAAGGCCCGTCTTGGTGGCTTAGCTAAGAAGCTTGAGCCTGTAGAAGATAAACTTGTAGAAGGTGTAGGAAGATTACCTAGTAGCATTAACTTTAGCCCTGCTTTGGTTGCAGCTAAGAAGATGCAGAAGAAAATTCATGATCAACTAGAAGAGTCAGGTGCTAACAAACAGCTACGCCTTAGTTCTTTTGAGTTGGCTTTGTTTGGTACAGGCATTATGAAGGGGCCGTTTGCGGTCAACAAAGAGTATCCTAGTTGGAATGATGAGGGTGAGTACCAACCTACAATCAAAACTGTGCCTTCTACTAGCCATGTTTCTCTTTGGAACTTCTACCCTGACCCTGACGCAGCTAATATGGATGAGGCTGAGTATATCGTTGAGCGTCATAAACTATCACGCTCTCAAGTACGTGCGCTTAAAGGTCGGCCTTTCTTTCGTGACAACGCCATTGAGAAGTCTCTTAACATGGGCGAGTCCTATGAGAAGAAGTGGTGGGAGCAAGCTATGGAGGATGACGCTCAAGAGTCAAAAGCTGAGCGTTATGAGTTGTTTGAGTTCTGGGGCTTTGTAGATTCTGAAGTACTAAAAGAGCATGACATTGATATCCCTAAAGAACTAAAGGATGCGGAACAGTTAAACGTAAACATTTGGGTTTGTAATCATCAAGTAATCCGTATGGTTATGAATCCGTTTAAACCTGCCCTGATACCTTACTACGCTGTACCCTATGAGCTTAACCCTTATAGCTTCTTTGGTGTAGGTATAGCTGAGAATATGGATGACACTCAGACCCTTATGAATGGGTTCATGCGTATGGCGGTAGACAATGCGGTTATGTCAGGTAACCTTTTGATAGAGATTGATGAGACTAACTTAGTTCCCGGCCAAGACCTATCTCTGTACCCCGGCAAGGTGTTTCGTAGGCAAGGGGGTGCGCCCGGTCAAGCTATCTTTGGTACTAAGTTCCCGAATGTAGCTGGCGAGAACATGCAACTCTTTGATAAGGCACGTGTATTAGCAGACGAGAGTACTGGCTTTCCTAGCTTTGCTCACGGTCAGACAGGAGTGCAAGGTGTTGGACGAACGGCTTCTGGCATTAGTATGCTTATGTCTGCTGCTAATGGCTCTATACGAAATGTAATTAAGAATGTAGATGACTATATGCTTGCTCCTTTGGGTAAGGCGTTCTTTAACTTCAACATGCAGTTTGACTTTGATCCTGAGATTAAGGGTGACTTGGAAGTACGCGCACAGGGTACTGAGAGCTTAATGGCTAACGAAGTGCGTAGCCAACGTTTGACCCAGTTCTTGCAGGTAGTACAAAACCCTGCGTTGGCTCCCTTTGCCAAGATGGACTACATCATTCGTGAGATTGCTATCAGCATGGACCTTGATCCTGACAAGGTTACTAACTCAATGCAGGACGCTGCTATTCAAGCTGAGATATTTAAGCAGTTCGCACAGCCGCTACCAACGCCACCAGAGGGAGGGATTCCTCCTGAAGGGGGTCAACCACCGCAAGGACCACCAGCACCACAGGGGGCCGCTCCTACAGGCCCAGAGGACATGGGCGGTGGTGGAGGCGGTAACATAGGTATTGGCGCTGCTGCTGCACCGGGAGAACAAGGCTTTACAGGGAACGTACAGTAATGAGTTTTGCAAGCATGGGAGCAAAGGCTCTAAAGGAAATCTTTACAGAAGGTGTAGGAGAGACTACACAGGCTTTAGGTAAGGCTTCTCCTAGTGTTACAGTTAAGCCTCAACGCTTTGATGCAAAATTACTAGAACAGGCGGGAAGACAATCTGTAGGATCAAGAGAAATACTTGTTGATATGCCTATTAGAGACTTTCTTAAAGTGGCAGAAAAAGTAAGTCCTGACGATCCGCAAAGAGCTGACTCAAGAAAAATAACAAAAGAGCTTGTAGAAAAAGGTACGCCTTTTAGGTCCATTCCAAGTCTTACATTTGAAAACTCAGGGGATGGTACAGCAAAGGTTGTAGGACATGAAGGGCGTCACAGAGCTATGGCTTTACTTGCTGAAGGAGAAGATACTATACCTGTAGTTTTGCATAGTTATGGCGGTAAAGGCGGGAGTATTCGTTGGGGCCAACAAAATGACCCTGACAGTTTTGACTATAAAGATGTATTACCTGACAGGCTAAAGAGTGAAGACACTGATGATGTAGTGCCTATGCCTGATATTGCTAAAAACATCCGAAAGGAAACTGCAGCAGACGATATACTTAGAGAAGTAAACCCTAGCTTAGTACAGAGGCCAACTAAATGAGTATCCTAAAGAAGTTAGTAAACGATAAACCTCTATGGGATGCTTTCTGTGTTGAACTTGATGTAAGGCTTGACAGGGTACATACTACTATGGAGCAGAGTGAAAATTCGGATAACTTGTTTCGCTTACAGGGTCAAGCTGCAGCGTTCAGATCATTGAAGACTTTAAGGGCAGGAGTAAACGCAGATGGTTAATACTTTAGAAGACCAAACTGAAGATATTATGGGTTTTCCTACTGGAGGAGACCCTAGCATTATAGACCCTACAACGGGTAAGCCTTATGACAGTTCAGGGCGTGTGCGACAACAGCAAGAAATAACCCGTCAATCAGAGGCTTCTGAAGAGTTTACTGAAGAGACTAATAAAGCAAAACTACAAAAAGATATGGAAGCTAAAGTAGCGGCTTCGCTAGGAGACTATAGGGGTTCGTATAGTAACCTTGATAGCTCTGGTAATATAGAAGGTGCGCTTGATAGTGAAGGTTTTTTTCTTAATCCTAGAGAGCCTTTAAAGCGTGACTCTGAAGGTAGACCTATTGAAAGTCTTAGACCTAAGCTACGGCCTACAGAAGATTTTGGCCCTTCTTTTAACTTTAAAAGCCCCATTGATAAAACAATAGAATTAAATTATTTATTAAGAGACCCTAATGCTGTATACAAAGGACTTGAAATTGTAAGTGGTCTTAAAGAAGATACTGAATTTGGTGAAAAAGCTATTGGAGGTTTTTACGATAGTGTAGCTGAAGGTCAAGGTCTTAGTGCTACAGAGAATGCATGGTGTGCTGCTTTTGTACATTATATTCTTACAGAATTAGGTGCTGATACATTAAAAGGCTTAGGGGGTCAAAGGGCTAGAAAGTATATAGATTATGGCTCTCCTGTAGATAACATTAAAGATTCTCAAGAAGGTGATATTGTTATTTTTGATTTTAATGGTGATGGCAAAGGTGATCATGTAGCTTTTTATGCGGGTACTAGAATAACAGATCAAGATAACCCAAACAAAATATCGGTTGTTGGTGGTAATCAAGGTGACGAAGTATCTTTAATATCGCGCAGTACAAAAGACGTACTTGGAATTAGAAGAATTACTAAAGATGATATTAGTGTAAGTTTAAGTAAAGATTTAGCAAAAAATAATCCTATCTTTAAACTCTTTGTTCCATCAGAAAAACCTGAGCCGCAACTAGGGCCAACGATACAAATGGCAAGTAATTTTTCCCAAGGAGGGCTTACAGATATGAACAACCAAACACAGATGGCTTTTGCTCTGGGCGGCGAGGCTGAGACAGTAGACCCTATATCAGGCAATGATGTACCACCGGGGTCACTTCCTGTTGAGGTACGTGATGACATTGACGCTAAGCTAAGTGAAGGTGAGTATGTTGTTCCTGCTGACGTTGTTCGTTTCTTTGGTGTAAAATACTTTGAAGATTTACGTATGGAAGCAAAAAATGGCTTGCAACAGATGGATGCTGATGGTAGAATAGGCGGTGAACCTGTTGCTGACGAACCACAGATGCAGATGGCTGAAATGGGAGATCAAGACATTGACGCTCTAATTGATGCTGAAATGAATAATATGAATCAGGGTGGAATGATTGGTCAACAAAACCCTTCTAATAGTATGTATAGTGACCCTAATAAAGTAGATGATGTGATTGCTAAGATTGGCGAAGCTGCAGCGCAGAACCCTGAGATTTCTCGTATGCTAGGAGAAAGAGGTATAGCTGTACCTACAACAGGTGCAATGCAAACTCCAGAGGAAATGAAAGACGCTAATACACCTGAGATATCAGAGGAGCCTAAGATTGCTGCTAATCAGGGCGGCTTGATGGGTTATGCGCCGGGAGGTAGTGTATCAGGCTATGATCCATCTGCTGTACCTACGATTGATATTGACTTTGATCAAGGGTTTGACTCAGAGGCATACCTTGATACTCTTATGGGCGAGGAAGGTGCTACAGGTCAAGTAACAAGTCAACTAGTTATTATGCCTGATGGTACAGAAGAGGAACTATATTGGCCTACAAATATTCCTTTACCTGAAGGCTATAAATCTAAAGTATCAATGGCTATAGATACAGTAGATACAGTAGGGGGACTAGGCTCACAAAGAAGGGAAGCTGACCCTGTACAAAACACTGATCCGGGCTATGATGGATCAAAGTCAAAAGTTCGCGTAGCTCCTAATGTTTTAGATTATGATAAATTAACGCTTAGAGAAATGCAAGTAATTGGAATGGACATAGACCGTAAAAAAGGCTTTATGACTGTAATGCCTTTAGGCAGTATTGCTAACGCTGCAGTTTCTGCAAATTACAAAGCAGGATTAGTTAAAAAACAAAGAGAAATAGATACGTTTGACGAGCCACAGAAAACAGAAGCACAAAGTCAGCTTAATAACTTAAAAAAAGGCGTCCATGTTGACACAGGAAAGCCTCTAGTAGATATTAGTGTTTCAGCTACAGGTCTATTCGGTGCAAAAAAAGGTACAGCTACAAGGGCAGTAATAGACGAATTAAGGGAAATTCAAAGGCGTACAAAACTAGACCCTAAAGTGGAAAATTCTGTTGCTTTAGACCCCACTGACGAAGTTGAATTGGGTGACATTGCAACTACTTTAAAGTTTGTAGTTAAGGATGCAATTTCAACTCAAATAGATGCTACTGCTTCATTATTAGGAGTGGATACTGGTGATATTTTACAATTACCTTTAGGACTTGATGGAGAAGCTGAGGGAGAAGCTGATGGAGAAGATGAGGGAGAAGATAAGGGAAAAAATGTAGTAACCAATGCGGCTGATGACATCGTAGAAAAAATTGATCCTTTAGCCGATGTAGTTGACAATAGTGGAAGATTTGATGAACCTATAAATAAAGACATCCAACTGGAGGTTGTTGATACGCCTGTTGCTCCAGTAGCACCTATGCGTACTTCAACGCCTACACGGGGCCAAGACTATGACGGTAGTAAAAGAGATAGGTTTGGAGAATATACAGGCGTAGACAGTGTAGATATGTCTGCTGCTGGCAAGAAAGCTAGGGATGATGATTTAGCAGAAAACAGAGGTGGCTTAATAGGTAAACGTAAAAAAACAAGCTACGCTAACGGCGGCTACGTAACTAGCAAGAAAACTAACCAGCGAAAGAATGGCCTAGCTAGTAGGTCGTAACAAAAGGAACTAAAGATGCCAGCAGAAATGACAGTGATGGAAAAACCTAAAGTAGCAGGTTTTGTAGACTCAAAGTACAACAACGCTAACGCACGGCGTATTGCTGAAGCAGAGGCTGAACTAGAAGAGCTTACTGCTTCTAGCGAGGAAGAGCAAGAAGAAGAAGAAACTGAAGTTGTAGAAGCTAAAGCGGAGAAAGAGCCTGAGACAGGTGAGGAGCGTACTTACAAGAAACGCTACGATGACATCCGTAAGCTTCAAAGCAATACTGCAGCAGAACTCAAAGCTATCAAAGCTCAACTAGAGAATGCTAAAGAGCAAGGCTCTGTACGTCCACCCAAGTCTGATGAGGACATTCAAGCGTGGGCTGACAAGTACCCTGATGTAGCAGCTATCGTTGAGACTATTGCAGAGAAGAAAGCTCAAGAGAAGTTTAGTCACGCAGAGGATCGTCTAAAGCAGATTGATGAGATGTCTGCTCAAGCTGACCGTGACAAGTCTATGGATGCTATCAGGACTGCTCACACAGACTTTGATGATCTTAAAGAAAGCGATGAGTTCCACGATTGGGCAGGGGAACAGCCTAAATGGGTACAAGATGCTTTGTATGAGAACCAAGATGATCCTCGTTCTGTGGTACGTGTTATTGATTTGTATAAGTCAGACAAGGGCATGGACACTAAGTCTCGTAAAAAGGCTAGTAAAGAAGCAGCTAAGGCAGTAGTAAGCAAGCGTGGTACTAAGCCTGATACTGTGGACTTGGAGGGTGCTTTCAGTGAGTCTCAAGTAAAGAATATGTCAGATAAAGACTTTGAGAAAAACATGGACGCTATTGCTGAGTCTCAACGCAGTGGAAAGTTTGTCTATGATCTTTCTGGCGGTGCTAGATAATTAATTTAAAATAAACACTTGACACTCATAGATTTACAAGTATAACTATGGGTGTCAATACTACCACTAAAGATAAAGCCCTACTATAGGTAGCCACCTTTTACTTTAGTATACTCTAAGCAAAACATTTTAGTTAAGACCTACCTGAACAATTACAGGCCCGTTATTGTAACGCCACCCTAGAACGTACAGCCTCTTGAATCTAATTGTTTTAGCTTAATTAAACCTAAGCCAAAAACATTCAATGGAGGATATACTCATGGCTTTTACAACCGCAACAGGATATGGCAATTTACCAAACGGTAATTTCAGTCCTATCATTTATTCCAAAAAAGTACAACTTGCCTTTCGTAAGAGTACAGTCGTAGGCGCAGTAACCAACTCTGATTACTTCGGTGAGATTTCTGCTCAAGGCGATACAGTCAAGATTATCAAGGAACCAGAAATTTCTGTCTCGTCTTATGCCCGTGGTACACAAGTCACAGCACAAGATTTAGAAGATGCCGAATTTCAGTTAACCATTGATAAGGCTAACTATTTTGCCTTTAAGATGGACGATATTGAAGAGGCCCATTCGCATGTAAATTTCATGCAACTTGCCACTGATCGTGCTGCTTATCGTCTTGCTGACCAACATGACCAAGAAGTCCTTGGTTACATGGCAGGTTATAAGCAGGGTTCTTTGCACAACCAAGCCAACGCCCTCAATGATGCAGTTAACGGTAGTAAAGCTATCAGCACTGCAGAAGGCAATGAGCTTCTGGGTAGTATGCAGCTTCACAAATCTGACTTTGGTAATATTACCACTGCATCTTCGGGTACACACTCAATTCCTGTGACTGCACGTATGCCGGGGGCAACCTCGCTTCCAACGGCTACTGTTTCACCTGCAATGATCATTGCTCGTATGAAGCGTGTACTTGATCAACAGCAAGTTGACTCACAAGCGAGATGGCTGATCGTTGACCCGGTGTTTATGGAAATCCTTGCAGACGAGGATTCACGTTTCATGAATGCAGACTTCGGTGAATCAGGTGGACTGCGTAACGGTTTGACCGTTAACAACTTCCACGGCTTCCGTGTCTATTCCTCATCCAATCTGCCAGCACTTGGCACTGGACCGGGAACTTCAGGAACTGCTAATCAGTTGACTAATTTCGGTGTTATTGTCGCAGGACATGACTCCGCTGTTGCAACTGCTGAGCAAATCAACAAGACAGAAACCTATCGTGACCCTGACAGCTTTGCTGACATTGTTCGTGGTATGCATCTATACGGTCGTAAGATTCTTCGTCCTGAAGCAATCGTTACTGCCCGTTACAACGCAGCATAAGGGAGTAATAAACTATGGCTACGTTTGATATGACTGTCAGTACTACCGCTGGTGTTGGGGCAAATGTTCTTGCTGTTCCAACAGTTGTCGGTAATTCTGTTCGCACTATTGAAGCAATCTTAGATATTGATGCTATGATTACTGCAGGTGCTACCATTGCTAATGGTGACATCTTCCAACTACTTGAAATCCCTTCTGAATCAGTAATGCTTGCTGGTGGAGCGGAAATCATGAAGTCCTTTACTGCAAGTTGTACTTGTAATATTGACTTTGCTGGTGGAGATGACATTGTTGACGGTGCTGCACTTGATGCTGCTGCTGGTACATACCTTGTAAAAGGTTCTGGCGGCGAAGCTAACATTGTAAATACAGGTGCTGCATCTACTTATGCGGCTGCTGCACTAGCTCTTGTTGGCGCTGCAGATACCATTGATGTTGTTATCGCTGGTGCTGCTGCTGCTACTGGACGCCTTCGTGTCTATGCAGTAATTGCAGATATTTCGGCTGCTCACACTGAGGCTGCTGTAGCTTCACGTGATCTGTTGGCATAACTTAAAGTACACTTAGGGGCTGGCTATACGCTGGCCCCTTTGTCACATCTTAAGGAAGCATAATGGCTCTTACATTTCTTACATTGACTAATGATGTTATTACTCGTATGAATGAAGTAGTGCTTACTTCTGCTAACTTTGCAGATTCCAGAGGTGTGCAGACCCAATGTAAGAATGCTGTTAATGAGTCTATACGTTACATTAATCAAAAAGAGTTTACGTATCCTTTTAACCATGCCACTAATGCTTCTACTCTAGTTCCCGGCGTATCAAGGTATAGCCTACCAGCCAGCGCCAAACACGTAGATTACAATACAGCAAGAATTAAAAGAAGCACCACGCTTAATGCCGCTGGTAGCAACTTAGCTAACCTTGATTACAACGAATACATCAGTAAAGAGTTTGTTAATCAAGAAGATGATGTTATAACTACAACACTAAATGGCTCTCATTCAAGCTCTGTAACTACACTTACACTTACTTCCTCTACAGGCTTCTCAGCGACAGGAACTGTATACATTGGCGGTGAGCAAGTTAGCTATACAGCAATATCAGGCAACGACCTCACAGGCTGCACCAGAGGCGCTAACAGCACCACTGCAGCAACTCACAGTAGCGGCGTAACTGTTACACAGTTTACCAATGGAGGTGTACCTCAGTTCATTGTACGCACACTAGATAATAATTACTTACTATACCCTTTCCCTGACAAAGAGTATACTTTAGCGTTTGACTTCTTTACATTCCCTGATGATCTTTCTGCACATGGCGATACTACCACTATTCCTGACAGGTTTAAGCCTATTATTGCAGACGGTGCAGCAGCCTTTGTTTATCAATATAGAGGCGAGACAGCCCAATATCAATTAAACTTTCAACGGTTTGAGCAGGGCATTAAAAACATGCAAAGCTTGCTTATTAATAAGTTTGAGTATGTCCGTTCTACTGTAATACATAGACCTAAAGGGTTTAATGTAGGGATATTGTTTTAATGCCTGATAATTCTCAAGTACAACCAGTAGCATTTAACTGTGAGGGAGGTTTAGTTTTAAACCGTTCTACTTTTCTTATGCAACCGGGAGAGGCATTAGAGCTAGAAAACTTTGAGCCAGACATTGAGGGTGGCTACAGAAGAATAGATGGTTACAGTAAATTTATAAATCACGTAGTTCCTTTTACATCAACCAGCTCTGAAAAAGTATTAATGGTAGCTAACTTTGCAAACAAAGTAGTAGCAGCCAGAGGTGA
>ENA-OSJC01002246-OSJC01002246.1-marine-metagenome-genome-assembly--contig:-NODE-2246-length-14784-cov-5.090161_pt1 | contig 14784 bp, 13 predicted proteins | sample MGYA00237885_ERZ534234 | MGnify/ENA primary metagenome ERZ534234 (study PRJEB26413, sample SAMN06343907) | marine metagenome | isolation source: coastal waters | place: Atlantic Ocean: West Antarctic... | reverse complement strand
AAGAATTAAAAACACTTAAAATACATGAACCTTTTTCATTCACAAAAAATATACCTGTAATGCAAATAAAATCTGATAAAAATTTAAAGAGATATGTAGAGACAAAAAGTGCTCTATATGATCTCATAAAAGATCCAGGCCAACTAAATTCTATAAAAGACAATCATCTTATAGATAAATATAAAGAATTAATGATTAAAGTTATTAAAGAAAATGACCCTCCAAAAGAATTATTATTTAACTATTTTGGTATTTAATATTTATTTTTTTAATTAATTATATAGTTGAGAAATTATTATAATCTAACATGAACTAAAATTATTTCATTTGGTCCAATTGTGCCACATAGAGATTTAGTTTTTTTTGTTTTCTGAATTTTAATTGCGCTCAATTTTCCATAAATTTGTTGAACTTGAATATCTGCATTAGAATCAATATTAAAGAATGGTCCGTTGATTTTTTTTGAAGTAAAGTTGTAAATTGAATATATTTTTTTATTATTATAATTATTAGCAAATTGATTACAAATTATACTACTGGACAATGTCTCAATTAATGGAATTGAATTATTACCAAAAAATATATCATGAAATTTCACAAGAATTTTTTTTAATTGTTTTATTAATTTTTGTTGTGTTTTGCTAAAAGGCAACCAGCACCCAAATACATCTTGCCAGATAACTAATCCCGTACCATTAAATGCAGCTCTTTTTATAATAGCATCCTTGTCAGATCCAACACTCCACCTTGAGACAAGATTAAGCGGATGTTCAGGAAAAACAAAACGAAAGATGTTAGCCTCAATTTCAACCTTATAATTTCTTCTTATATCCCCAATCTGGTCCCAAGAGCTTGTTAATTGCTCTATTTGCCTTTGTTCTTTGGGAGTTCCCTCTGCGCAAAACTCAAAAGAAGGAAACTTTTTTTGTATCTTAAGAAATGACTCAGGCAAAGCTGACATAGTATCAAGGAAGAAACCATCTATGTTTGTTTCACTTATAAATTTTTCTAAAAATTTAGCATGCATATCTAAGCTCTCATTTGCTCTTACATCCCAAGGTTTGAAAGGTATAAAAAACTTAACATTATTTAGGTGGCATAAATCAACAATTTTTTTAATTGATTTGTAGTTTTCTGGTAAATATCTATATAAATTCCATTGGTTCGTTTTATCTAAACCTAGCCTTGGATATTGATGCCAAAAAATTATTGAGTCGTAACCTCCAAATTTTTTTCCTTCCTCAATTATTTCATTTATTTTAAATTTACAACTTTTGTAATCAAAAGCCTCTTTCCCGTATGCAAACGTAAAATGTTGAAGATAATTTTTTTCGATCCACCTTGGTGTTGATTTTAAATACTTACGTAAATCATATCTATTCCTAGTATTTTCTTTCCATAATTTAAAAACTTCATTTCTTCCCTCAGAACTTGAATATAATCTCATCACAACAACGTCTGATAATTCTTCAGTTAATTGAACTTCAGTTTCATATTTTTCAAAACCTTCTCTTGATATAGCTTCATACATTCCTAGATTGTAATTTGCTTGCCAAGGGAATTGATCAAAAAATTCTACACCAACTGCCACCTTACTATTAGGATCTGATATCATTGCCGGAGGATATTCATGAAAATTCCAAGAGCCCTTTTTAATAGATTTATTTTTGTCAAATACATAACCTGGTTTTAAAAAATTTTTATGCTCATAAAGACCTGTAAGGAATGGGAATTTAAGCAATATCTTTTTAGGAATATCGTCTTTCCATTTTACAGATAATTGAAAAATAAAATCAATTATATTAGGTTTTTTCTGAACAATAGATATTCTACCTTTAAATAAGTCGCGATTATAATTTTGAGAAAATTCTATAGAACAAATTTTATAATTATTATTTGTCTCATTTAATACTTTTTTTATTTTTATTAAATTATTAGGGATGAAGTTATTTTCCACCCTAATTTTTAGCAATTCATTATTTTTACTATTTACAAAATTAGAATTAGATATTTTAAAATGATCAAATGATATTGTATTTTGATAATTCAATGAAAAAAATAATTCTTCTGAGGAAAATTCGATAACTTTATTTTTTGAAGTGAAAGTTTTATGCATCGTAAACACATCTAAAACCAAGTGTTTCAGCTCTACTCATTCCTTCATTCAAAAGTTGCAACTTCCAATGGAAATTAGTCTTTCTAGCCCCACCACCAACATGCCAATGATCTTGTGCATAGAAAAAACTACCCCCTCTAATAAGTGCAAATTGATGCTGTCCATCATCGTGAATTCCGGCCGTCCATTCCCAAGCATTGCCACTTAAATCTTCACATCCACACCAGCTTGAAGCTTTCTTATAAAAATTAACTGGCCTCAACGAATTATTATCATGATTACAATACAAGGGATTAAATTGATCACCCCAAGGCCAGTCATTGTAGTCAGGGCCTGCTGCAATATATTGCCATTCTTCATCTGATGGCAATCTCCCACCAACCCATTTAGTATATTCTATTGCATCTGTCTGCGAAACACAAACAACTGGAAAATAAGATTGGATTTTATTAGGTTTATGATCTAAAAATCTTTGAGAATCTTTTGGTTTGTAGCCCGTTTTTTTAACAAAATCAAAATATTCTTTATTTGTAACTGGAAATTTATCTACATACATATTCTTAATTTTAAATTTCTTTGGACCATGATCAACTGAGCATGTGCCCTCTAAGGTCAAATGTTCAGCTCTGTATATATACTCAGTTGATTCTATAAAAATTTTTTTATCTTTATTCATTATCTTATCTGTATTGTAATTATTTTAATTCTCTTAGAGTATCAAGTAAATAAGGTGACTGAATTTTACTTGAATATAGAGGATCTTTTGTATCTTTCATCCATTTCTTTATTTTTTTCATAAGCTCATTTTTAATCAACTTAAAATCATCTTTATTTGCCAAATTATAATTTTCGTATTTATCTAATTGAATATTGTAAAGTTCAAAGCGCTCTCTGACATTAATCAATTTATCAAGCATTGTTTTATAGGTTCCTCCATTCATTATGTCGGATGGGACTCTTATTGTTCTGTCTGAGTCAAAATTGATAATCAATTTATAGTTATGATTTCTAACACATCGAATTGGATCAAATCCTTCATGGTATGTTTTTTCAGCAAATATTGTGGTATTTTCTTTATATTTTTTTCCTAACAACAATGGATAAAAACTTTTACCTTGAATAGTTTTTGGAATTTTTATCTTTGCAAAATCCAAAAGGGTTGGCAAAATATCAATATTAGAAATAAGTTGATTAAATTTTTTATTTTTAAATTTATGTTTAAGTTTTGGGTAGTGTATTATTAAACCTGTTTCAATACCAGCATCAAACAAAGTCCCTTTAGCTCTTGGAAATGGGATACCATGATCTGTTGTAAAAAGAATTATTGTATTTTGATAAAGATTTTTTTTCTTTAAGATTTTAATGATTTCTAATATTGACTCATCCATTTTCTTAATGGCACCTTGCATTGCCGCAAATTCTTTTCTACTATGAGTATTGGTTGGTATATATTGTGGCACAAAGATTCCTTTTGATGTAAAAGGCTTTACTCCCCCAAAGTCAAACGGTCGATGTGGTTCAAAGAAATTTATTTCAGCATAAAAAGGTTTTTTTAAAAATTTATTACCTAAATTATTTTTAAGATTTTTAACAACATCATCTGCTGATCGTTCTGGAAAAATTTTACCAAAACCAAGAGACTCTTCCTGATACGTAATGTGCTGAAGTCCAAAAAGAGAAGTTGTATAATCATGGTTAGAAAAATATTTTGAAATATGATGTATTTTTTTATTAAGTTTCCATCCAAAATGGCCATGTGCTAAACCTAAAACACCTGTATTATGAGGATATCTTCCAGTTGCAAGAGCCGATCTACTAGGACTGCAGCCTGGACTTGTTGCAAAAGCATTAGTAAATAAGGCCCCTTGTTTTGCTAAATTATCAATCGCAAGGGTGCTTACTGATTTGACACCATAACAACCCAGATGTTTACCAATATCATGACAAATAATCTTAATAACATTTGGGCGCATTAATTTCTTAATTACCCCTTAACTGACCCAGCAGTTAATCCGCTTATTACTTTTTCTTGAAAAAGAATAAATACTGTTATGCTAGGTAAAATACTGACAACAACTGCAGCAAACATACCCACATAATCTGAGAAAAATTGGTTAGTAAAATAACTGATACCAAATTGAATTGTTCTGATGTCAGTAGACGATGTTAAAAGCATTGCATAAATAAATTCGTTCCAGCACAGAATAAATTGAAAAGTTCCAGCTGTCGCCAAACCTGGTAAAGCAAGGGGGAGCATAATTCTAAAATATCTTGATACAAAATTACATCCATCTAAATATGCGGCTTCTTCTATTTCCTTAGGTATGGATTTAAAAAATTCAGTTAGAATAAATGTAGATACAGGAAGACCAATAGCGCAATAAACTAAAATTAAACCAGTTCTAGTATCATAAAGATTCAAATAATTAATAATTGCAAAATACGGAATAATTAAAGCGTTTAAAGGAACTAAAATACCCGCAGAAATTGTTAGAAATAATACATTTCTTCCCCAAAAAGTATGTCTAGCAATTGCAAATGCGACCATCGATGAAAATAGTATGTTTAGAAAAGTAGCGCTAGTGCTTATGACTAAAGAATTTATAATAAGTCTTCCTAGCCCTGCTGCCTCAATTGCATCTGTATAGTTTTTAAATTGAAAAACTTTTGGCAGTTTAAATGGATCATCAAGTAACTCTGCATTTGTCTTTAAAGAAGCAAGTACTAACCAAAGAAAAGGGAATATTGCGTAAAAAACAAAAGATATAATTATAATCCATTTAATAATAGAATAAAAGTTTGTAGATAAATCTCTTTGCATCTTAGTTGTACGTTTCACTTTTAAATAATTTACGCAACACTATTAAAAGAAAAGCTCCTATTGCTATCATTATTACACCTGCAGCATTACCACGCCCAAGTCTTTGTACTGATAATTCATTCCAAATATATACCACAAGGACACTTGTTTTATTTGCTGGTCCTCCAGCAGTCATAAGAAAAACATATTCAAACTGCCTTAGATTAAATATTACTGCTAAAATGATACAAAGAAAAAATGTACTTTTAATTAAAGGGGCAGTGATATACACATCTTTTTGAAATTGGCTTGCGCCATCTATATTTGCAGCATCATAATATTCTTGTGATATACCGGTTGTTTTTGCCAACATAATAACCATAAAATAACCAACATAACATAAAGAGAAACCGATTAATGCTACGTTGGCCGTTCTTATAGCTCCTAACCAATTGTGATTCTTGTATTCTGAAAATCCCATTGTATCTAAAAGAGAATTAACTAATCCGTATTCAGCATTAAATAAAGCTAGCCACATTAAAGCTATTGCGGCTGAAGACACAACCTGAGGTATGAAAAGAATAGTTCTAAAAACTTTCCATCCTCTAGATTTATGAGACAGAAGCAGGGCTATAATTAATGCTAATGGAACAGTAATAAATGCAGCAGTAATACACCAATATAAATTATTCGTAATTGATCTTATAAAAGTTTTTTTACTAAATAGTTTTACGTAGTTCTCAAACCCAACAAATTCTGCACTAATACCATTCCAGTTAGTAAAGCTTGTAACAAAAAGAAAGAGAATTGGTAAGAGAAAAAAAAGAAAGAAAAGAGCAATAGTTGGCGCAATAAATATTATGAGCCAAATTACTTCATTTTTTTTTAATTCCATAATATAAATACTATGAGGTATAAAAATACCTCATAGCTTATTATTTTAAATTTTTATTCAGCGTCTATTAGCATTTGAACAGCTTCTTCAGGTGTTACTTCACCTAAAGCTAAAGCTGACATTGCTTGTGGAAATTCTTTCACTGCTGCCAAAGAACCAATTGCATTCTGATATATTTCAACTACGTATGGAGCATTCCCTTTACCATTGTTCATTTCAGTAAAGAGTCTATCCATATCATTAGGCAAATCAGCTTTTACAATAAACATTGCACCAGAACTATATGATAGTCTTGCAACATTCTCAGGAGTTGTAAGCCACTTTAAGAACTTCACAACTGCCTTTTCTTTTGCTGGATCAGATTGTTTTCCAGCCGCTAAAGATGATTGTGCACCACCTACATAACCGCCAGGGGCACCTTTACCACCTTTTAGCATTGGAGCTGGAGCCACACCTATATTTGCGTGAAGTCCCTCAATGCCATCAGAAGTATATCGTGCAATAAACCACGGTCCATTCATAAATACGGCAGTTCTCTCATTTAAGAAATGCCCACCTGATACACCTGCATCTGCACCAATCGCATCACTAGTTGTATATTTGTACATTTTTTCCATGACTTCAAAAGCTTTTACAAAAGCAGGATCATCAAGACCATTTTTATAAACATCAGGTCCGCCCGCTGAGACTAAAACTTGAGAAAACCAAAGCATTGATGTCCATCCATTTTTTCCGGTCATTTGAGATGTGCAAACTTTACCAGTTGCTGTAACAGCTTCACACATTTTAAAGAAATCATCATAATTATCAGGAAACTCATCATAACCCGCAGCTTTTAATAATTTTTTATTATATGTTACAGGAGTTACAAAAAGTTCATATGGCAAATAAAATAATTTATCACCCATCATTTTTGATTCAAAGGCACCTTCTGGGTAAACATTATTCCAATGTGAATCAGATGCTATGTGTGGGGCAAGGTCCATTGCTTTTCCACTTTTATTCATAATATCTAATAAATCTGCACCAACCGTGAAGACATCTGGAAGTGAGCCAGTTGCAATTTGAGCAACTAGTTTGTTACCATATATGTCATAATCAGTTTGTTCTTCGATGACAACTGTGATGTCGCCTGAGTTTGCAGCATTAAACTCATCTACCAATTCTCGAATGACTGTGGCTTTTGAGTCTTTTCCAACCCAAATAGACGGCCAATTAATTGTAATTTCAGCAGAAGCTACTGTTGAGATTACAGTTAATGAGATAGAGATGAAAGCTACAGAAAATAACTTTATAATAGATCTTATCATTTTTCCTCCAATTTTTTTGAAACTTTAAACTTAAAATACACCCCCTACAAGTGTAAAAAAACAATAAAGAACCTATATTAAATTAGAAAAAACTTGATTTAGGGTAAATTTTATAAAATAATTTACTATTTATTTAGAAAACAGAAAGTATTTCATTTATAAAAAAATAAGTTCTTGTTTTCTTATTTTATTGCAGTATTAAAATTTAAAAAACTTAATCTTACATAAATTTAGTTTATAAAACATTAACGCAAATATTGAATGAAATCTTATTCTACTGGCAAATATATACATATTAAAAAGTTGTGTAATAATAGCAATCATTTACAAATGTTAGCCATCGATCAAAGACCTCCTATTTTTAATTTAATTAAAAATAAAAAAAAAAAATATACTTTTGAAGATGTTGTTGATTTTAAAAAAAAAATTTCATTAAACCTTTCTCATCTCTCTACTGCTATTTTGATGGATCCAGTTTATTCAATACCTAATCTTATCACAACGAGTAAGTGCAATGGATTAATAATTACATTGGAAGATCATGAATTTACCGAAAAAGGAAGAGGCAGGTATTCGAAAAATATAAAAAATTGGACAGTTGAAAAAATAAAAAAAGTAGGCGGTGATGCCGTAAAAGTACTTGCATGGTATCGTCCAGATGCAGATAAAAAATCAATTCAACATCAAAAAAAATATATTGAGACTATAGGTCGTGAATGTGAAAAATATGATATTCCATTTTTACTTGAGTTACTAGTTTATCCATTTAAAAATGAAATTGGATATTCTAAAGATTATAAAGAGCAACAGCTAAAAAACCAGAATCATGTGATTGATAGTGTAAAAGAATTTTCCAAAAACAAATACAAAGTTGATATTTTTAAATTAGAAAGCCCTGTAGACAGCAGTAATCTAGAGAGTGATAAATTTTCAAAATCAACACAAGAAGCATTCAAAAAATTATCAAAAGCTACAAATGATATTCCTTGGGTAATGTTATCTTCTGGAATGAGTAAAAAATCTTTTTTTAATTGTTTAAAATTAGCCTATAAAAATGGTGCCTCTGGATATCTTGCAGGTAGAACTATTTGGCTGGATTCATTTAGAGATTACCCAAATTATTCAAAAATAACTAAAAATCTAAATAAAGAAGCTACGAGCTATGTAAAAAAATTAAATACACTTACAAAAATCCATGCTCATTCTTTAGAAAATTACTTAAAAAATAAGTTAATTCAAAAAAAATCTATAAATTTTAAAAATATTTACAAAGGTTTCTAATGATTGGGTGCTTAAGCTTAGCAAGAGAAACATTTGATATTGAATTCGCTAATAATAAATTGGTAAAAACAATAAATATCATAAAAAAATTACATAGTAACATCGTCTTTTATGATAGCTTAATTACTAATGATAAGGTTGGGAGCGATGCATTAAAATTTTTTGAAAATAATAAATGTAAAAAATTCATCGTGATACAATCCACTTTTACTGATGCAAAATTTATTTCTACATTTGTTAAAAAATTTAAAAAACCTCTTTTATTTATTTCATTTAAAGAGAAGAGAACTGGAGGACGTTTACGATTAAATTCACTCTGTGGTGTGAACTTAGGATTGCATTCTTTAATAAAAAATAAATTTTATTCTAATTTTGTTATTTATTCTAATAATAAAGAATTTTTTTCGAAAGAAGTGCTGAAATTTATAAAAAGTGCGAATAATTTTCCCAAAAAAAATTATTTAAAGAGAATAAGTAGTTCAAAAAAAATTAGTGAAAAAATAATTAATTTTAAGACACCCAATCTAGGCTTGATTGGAGAAAGACCTGAGGGGTTTGATACATGTGATTTCAATAGCAAAGAATTAAAATCAAAATTTGATGCCAAAATAACGAAAATAAGTCTATCCAATTTATTCAACATTTCTAGTAAAATAGAAACAAGTAAAATTAATGTGTCTAAGAAAAATATTAGTGGTGATTTAAAAAACTTAAATCAATTAAATCAAAAAGAAGTTAACAAAAGCATATCTTTGTTTCACGGACTTGAGAAAATTCAAAAAAAACAAAATATAGATGCCTTTGCTATTCGTTGTTGGCCAGAAATGTTTACAGAATATGGATGTGCATCATGTGCGCCAATGGCTATGATGAATGAAAATAAAATAAGCTGTGCTTGTGAAGCGGATGTACTTGGTAGCTTAAGTTGCAATATCTTGAATCAGTTAAATGACAAACCTTCTTTGCTCGTAGACATTGTAGATCTTGATGAGAAGGATAACACAGTTGTTTTTTGGCATTGTGGTCTTGCTCCTATAAGTATGGCTGGTAAAAATAAAACTAGTGCAACAGTGCACTCTAATAGAAGGAAGCCCCTGCTTCATGATTTTGCATTTAAGCCTGGAAATATTACAATATTTCGAGTTTCTAAATCTGAAAATAAATTAAAATTTTTTTTAATGAAAGGAAAAGTACTGAAAAGAAAAAATTCTTTTTCTGGAACATCGGGAGTTATAAACTTGGGTAGTAATACACATAAAAAAATTAAAAATATTTTTTTAAGTGGGTTGGAGCATCATGTAGCTTTCACTTATGGAGATGTTTTTGAAGATATAAAAAGTTTAGGAATGAAATTAAATATACCAACTTATACAATATGAATAATCGCATAAAATATGGAATAATAGGTGCTGGAGTTATGGGGCAGGAACATATTCATAATATTAATATAATCGAAAAGGCAGAAGTAGTTGCAATATGCGATACCAATGAAGGCTCAATCAACCAAGCAAGATCACTAACTAATGACACTGCAAAAATTTACGACAATTTAGAAGACTTAATAAATAATAATATTGCAGATGCTTATATTATTGCAACTCCAAATTTTACCCATATCGATATATTAAAAAGAATATTAAAAACCAATAAACATTTATTAATTGAAAAACCTTTATGCACAACTACTGAGGATTGTAAAAAATTTGAGCTACTTTCAAAAAACTATTCTAAAATAATCTGGACTGGAATGGAATATAGATACATGCCTCCAGTAAAACAACTTATTGATGAGGTGCATAACAATGTAATTGGTAAAATAAAAATGTTGTCTATTCGCGAACATAGATTCCCTTTTTTAAACAAAGTTGATGATTGGAATAGATTTGCTATTAACACAGGCGGTACCCTGGTTGAAAAATGTTGTCACTTTTTTGATCTTATGAGGCTTGTTATACAAAGTGAGCCAGTAAAAGTGTATGCTAGTGGGAATCAAGCTGTTAATCACTTAATGGAAAGATACGATGATAAAATACCAGATATAATTGATAATGCATTCGTTATAGTTGATTTTGAAAATGGTGTGCGAGGTTTATTAGATTTATGTATGTTTGCAGAAAATTCTGATTATCAAGAAGAAATAGTAGCTGTGGGCGATATTGGTAAAATAGAGACATCTGTGCCATCTCACTTTTCGGGGAAAGATTCATCAGAAGTTAGAGTTGGTTTAAGAAAAGATAATGTTGTTAAAAGCAATTTAGTGAAAGTTGATAAAAAAATTTTAGCAGCCGGGCATCATCACGGAGCAACGTATTTCGAACACCTTGCTTTTATTAATTCAATTCATAATAATACTGCACCAGAAGTATCCTTAAGAGATGGCTTGATGTCAGTAGCTATAGGTGAGGCAGCTGAACAATCAATAAAAGAAGGTAGAGTTGTAGATTTTAAAGAATTTAATTTATAATTTAAAAAACTCTAAAATTGCATTTGCGATAAATTCACTAACTCTAGTATTTGACTCTTCAGTAACACCAGCAATATGAGGCGTTAGAATACAGTTAGTACTTTTTTTTAAGCTATTCAAAAATTCTTTTTGAACTGGCTCTACTTCGTAAACATCTAAAGCAAATCCAGATATTAATTTTTCATCATAAGCTCTCAATAAATCCTTTTCATTGATTATAGAGCCTCGTGAAGAGTTAATAATTACAGGTTTTTTTAACATCTGTTTAAAAGCATTGTAATTAAGTAATTTTTTAGTGGAATCCGAGAGTGGCAGATGTATTGAAATAATATCTGAACTTTCAAATAACTCTCTTTTGCTAACTAACTTAGTATTAAATTCATTGCCAATACTTGAATCCACAAACGGGTCATAAGCAACAATATCTGAATTAAATATCTTGGCTAATTTAGATACTTTTTTTGCGATAAGACCAAAACCTAATAACCCTAATTTTTTACCTTTAAGCTCTCTAGATAAAATTGATGTTCTTGGCCAATTTCCTGATAATGTTTCCTGATGCATTAATGGAATATTTTTTAATAGAGATAAAGATGCATGGATAACAAACTCAGCGACTGAATCAGCATTCATACCGGTTGCAGGCTGAACATAAATATTATTTTTTTTACAATATTCTGTATCAATATTATCTAAACCCACACCCAAACGACCAATAAATTTAAGCCTAGATGTATTTTCTAAAATTTCTTTATTGACTTGAGTTTTATTTCTAACAATTAAAACATCAAAGTTATTAATTAAAAGTTTCAATTTATCATGATTTTTTGATAATTCTTGATCAAAAGTAACATCAAAATTTTTTTTTAAAAGTTCTACACTTTTTGTTTCCATAAATTCTGTAATTAAGATTTTCATATAATTTTTTATTTAATTTTCCTTATCTTCATTTTTTTAGCAAAATTTTTCACAGCAGAGAAAGATGGTAATGAATAGATACCCCCATGTTTAGTGCATTTTAATGTAGCGGCAGCTGTAGCTAACTGCATTGACTCCATTATAGAGTTTTTTTTATGGATGAAAGCTGCAAAAGCACCATGAAATACGTCTCCAGCACAGTTTGTTTCAATTGCTTTTATTTTAGGGGGCTGGCAATTATAAATAATATCATTTTCAATCCAATATACTCCTTTTTTACCAGCAGTAATTGCATAAAATTTATTTTTAATTAAGCTCATTCTTTTTAATGATTTAATAATAGATTTTGATTTAGTAAATTCTATTGCTCCTGTCTCAGAAAATATGGGAAATGATGCATAATTTACAATTTGTTTAATTTTTGAGTTATATTTATAATTATCTAAGTCAACAATAAGGTCTAAGTTGTTTTCATAACAATTTTTTGCAATATATAATGCTGCCTCAATCCATCTTAAGTCGACTAGAAAAGTCTTATTTTTTGCAAAAGAAATTTTTGGTAATTTTTTGCTATTTAATAATTTTTTTTCATTAAAAGCTGCCAGAAGTCTCTCACCCTTCTTATCTTCATAAACATAGCTTTGCGAGGATTGTACACCTTTAATAATAATGGAGTCTTTGTATTGAATATTAAATCTATTAAACTCCCCAATTAAAAATTTAGAGGCATCATCATCGCCAAATCTTCCAACAAAAGAAGTATCCAAGCCTAGTTTTTTTATTGTAAAGCTTGCCACTGCAGCAGATCCCCCAAGTCTTTTTTCAATTCCTCTTGCAACAATTTTTATTGGAGACTTTGGAAAAGATGAAATTTTAATAATATGATCGAGGAATATTGAGCCAACAGAATAAATCATAGTTTCTTATAAATTAAAAAATATATGGTGGCATATAAAAAAATACAGAAATTTAGATGGAGGTGTTCTGTTATTCACTTTTGTTTTTTGGTTGTCAAAAAAATGTGATATCCGAATCTTAAAATAATCAATATACATAATTATAAAGTATGGCACGAGAATGGGTGATTAATGACTATTCAGGCTACAAAGGGCTGGTCCTGCAGCAGTGCAAACCTCAAAATGCGGGACCTGGTGAAATTCGATTGCAAATTGAGGCATTTGCACTGAACTGGGGTGATATGGATCTGATGTTGGATCGCTATTCGTTCAGTTTCAATAAATTTCCTGCGCGGATAGGGATGGAGGCCGCAGGTATTGTTGATGAAATTGGTGAGGGTGTAACTGGGATTGAGCTTGGTGCCCGTTATTGCACGTTGCCTTATTTTTATTTCAACAAGGGTGCCAGCGCTGATTTTGTTACGATAGATGCTCGCTATGTCACACCTGCTCCAAAGAATCTCTCGGCGGTAGAAAGTGCCTCGGTGTGGATGCAATTTATGACAGCATATTACCCGATCGTTGAGTTGTGCAAGGCTGCACCGGGGAAACACATCCTCGCAACCGCAGCCACCGGTACAGCTGGAAATGCTGCGCTAAACATTGGGGCTATGTTTGGTGCCAATATGATTGCCACAACGCGGTTTGAAGAAAACCGTGATTATCTTCTCAATTCAGGAGCGTCACATGTTATTGTGTCGGGTAATAATGAGCTGGCGGCGACTTTGCGGCAGATGACCGATGGTCATGGCATTGATGTTGTTTTTGATCCGGTTGGTGCGGGCATGATTGCCCAGTACAGCCCGGCACTCGCTAGGGATGCAACCATTTTTTTCTACGGCACTCTGGACGGAACTTTTCCTCAACTACCCATTGTTAATATGTTTCAGGCAAATGCTACCTTTCATCCGTATTCGCTGTTTAATTATGTGGAAGATCCTCAGATGCAGGCCAAAGGAACTGCCTTTGTCTACAATGCTCTTGAAGATGGAAAACTCAAGCCAAATATCGACCGCGTCTATCCGATGGAAGAGTATCGAGAGGCCTGGGAATATCTGAGCCAACCGCGCACCAAGCATGGCAAAGTCGTAATTGAAACTGGGCTCTGATATTATTTTTCTTTATTTTATTTAATTTATGATTTGTAATTAGCACCTATCAAAGTCTGAGATATTAAAATGTACTAATTTTAGATATGCTTAATTAATAATTAAAATTTTTCTAACATTTTTAAGATTGCTTAAATTTTTTTAGAAAGTTTTTGTATTTGATTATAATTTTTCAAATATAATAAAAAAGCCAAAATCTCATATAAAATTTTTGATAAATGGTAAATTATTGGAAGTTTTACAAAAATAGATAAAAATTTATATTTTGGTATTTGTGACCAGATGTAAACAAAAGCATCTATTCCAATTAAAATTTCGTCATTTTTTTTTAAATGCAATCTTCTAATTATTTCTTTTGGGGCTTTATCGATGTATTTTCTAATATTATTTGTTTGATGAATCCCCACCCATTCAATTGTTGCACATTTTTTCTTATAGTGATTAATTTCAATATTACAAACGGCACATTCATCATTGTAAAAAACTTTGGGTAACATTGTCTCTATATATATTCAAATTCAATATTTCCAAGACTCTTAATACCTAAAGTATATTCCCCAATAAACCCATGTGTTAAACTTAAAATAATCCTCTTAACCTTTGGAGGAATGGTGAAATAATTAAAGTGGAAACACCTACAACTCTAATGTGTGTTCTTAATCTTAAAAATAAAGCAAAAGTACAATTATTTGCTTCATGGGATGTGTGGAAGCATCAACATTCAACAATAAAACTTTATGGATCTATAGCAATACAGGTAAAATACAAAAATTTGAGCACTGGCTTGAAAAGCATAAAAATACAATTAATAATTTTTTAATTAATAATAATATAAGTGCGCCAGACATCAATTTATTCGATGTATTAGATTTTTATATAGAGTTTTTAAAATATTATAATTTTACAAAAACTTTTAATGATGAAGATTTATTTAT
>ENA-OSJC01002245-OSJC01002245.1-marine-metagenome-genome-assembly--contig:-NODE-2245-length-14786-cov-4.474471_pt1 | contig 14786 bp, 9 predicted proteins | sample MGYA00237885_ERZ534234 | MGnify/ENA primary metagenome ERZ534234 (study PRJEB26413, sample SAMN06343907) | marine metagenome | isolation source: coastal waters | place: Atlantic Ocean: West Antarctic... | reverse complement strand
TACACAGCGCATTGGCATCCATGGTGCTGCTCATGTGCCAAGGTGTGATGCCCAAACGCAGCGGGAGGGTCTGTTGGGTTGTTGTTTGCATTGTGTGTTTGCTCTAAAAAAACTCGCCGCGATATCATTCGGTGTCAGCGGTGAGTGTACTACAGCGCGTTTCCGGTTTTTAGCTGCAGTCATATATTCTTATTAGGTGCTGTGTCTTGGGGCACTGCACTGCCGTAAAACCCTCACCCCCTGCCGACATCTAATGACCGAGTGTCCGAGTGAACACCCGTAGTCCTAGTAAAACCGCGAAAGCGCATCCCGCTCCTTGGCTTACTCTGCTGTGAGTGGTTTGCGCTATGTTTTACGAGGATTAATCCAGATAGGCGAGGTCCACGCTCTCTCTTGCAGCGTGGGAGAATAAAAAGGCTGCTCGCTAGGGTCTAGGCAACACTTACCATAGACGTCGCCTATCGCGCCGTTGTCCTTCAACAGCTCAGTCTTTGTGGCAGCTTGGTCAGCGCAATTCGGCGCAAAGGGATTCACCCCGGCAGCCTGGCAATGCAGGGTACTCCAGCGACAGCTGGGATTTTCAAGCACTCGAACATAATAGAAGGCGGCCTCACTGTCGTCATAATGAGGATCCTGCCATACCGCGCAAAGGTTTTTGTAGCCGCTACCCGTGGGCCTGCAGGAGTTGGGGTCGACGCCCGCCCCATTGTCTGCAGTGCCTGCCACATCAAAAACCTGTTCGTGCGTCTGCCCTGCTTCATCCAGCCAGCCTTTGATGACCTGAACACGCTGCAGATCCAAGCCGGGATGTCCGCGGCTGCCGGCGTCCTTGGCCGCACTGACCAAAAAGGTGGGTGAAGCGGCGAAGGCCTCTAACTCGCTGCCCATGGGTACGCCGCCCGCATAGGCTTTCTCTATCATCTGTGGATCACTACACAGTTCAGCCGCGTAGTGTTCTCCGGCAAAGAACCGGACAATGGGGCGGGTGCCGCTGGTGGCATAGGCCTCACGTTTACGCATGCCTTCGAAGATACTGTCACGAGAATTTTCTTCTGCCCAGACGACGGCCAAACCCCCTGGATTATCGAAAAAGTGATCCTGAACATTGCGGTAGCCCGCATCGCGCCTGCCAAGATGGCCCACATAGTTGTCTTCTTCTGCGCCTCCGGGGGTTGCACTGTGAGTGTCGGTGCTGCCAATAAAGCCCATCTTAAACGGGTTGATGCCCGTTGTTTGCTCCAGTGCAAGGCCATCTTTGAGGACATTGCGCACCATATTACGTCGCCCGAACTCATCAATTGCCACGGGGTCTGCTTCGTCAGTGCGTAATTCACCGAACACTGAACCGAGCATTGAAAGGTTGTCCGATTGAACCTGTTCGAAATCACACAGCTCATCCTCGGTTGCCACACCGCGACCCAGGAGTCGATCAAAGCGACATTCACTGGCCGCTTTATGCTGCACCAGCTCCACCAGAGGCTCGAAGAACAGACGATCCTGCGCTTCGAGCTCACTGGCAGGATCGGGAAACATCAAGCCACGACTGAGGTTTGAATTATGCGGTATCGACATCACATCACAGCCGACATCCCCGTCGATACACTCTTGGCGCAGACGCTTCCATAGCTCTGGGTAGTTCAGCGAACCGGTGTCATAGGTGGAAATGGCGGTTGCTGTCACGTTATTGTTGCGAAAAATAACATTGCGATGCAGGTTGGAGAAGTTAGGCGCATCAGTATATTCGTAGGCATTGAAGGTGGTGAAAGTGCAGTCGCTGCTGCGATCATAATGTTTTTCTGCCGCGTCCTGAATTTTTTTCCAAGTCTGTTTATGCGCCTTGTCACAGTCTCCAATCGAACAGACAAGCGATTGCTTTTTATCCTTGGAGGTGTCCGTGACGCCTAATGAAACCCAGTAGTTGGCCGCTAGCAACTGCACAAGAAAAAATTCGTTTCGCGTGGCAATACACGCAGGAAACCAATAGGACGGGGCAGAGGCGTTCTGAGTGCAAAGATTAATGGGGCCAAGGAATTCTGCGTGGTCAGTAATGGCGGTGAAATCCAGTGGCCTTTGGATCTGCGCAGTAACCGTCTGGTTTGCGTCTGCATCAGGCAGGATAATTGGCTCTCCGCGGGCGTAGCGGTAGGCGGCATCGGGATCGTTGCGCTGACTTGAAACGTAGCTGTCAAACGAATAGCTGGTATGCACATGCAGGTCACCGAACATTGGGCGCTTATTCACATGATATTCGTCGCACGGTTCACGCTGTTCAGTGCGCTCAAACGCCTCTTGAGCGATTAAACCTACACTAAAAAATGCGAGTATTAAAAATCCGGCACAGCGGGTACACCCATTTAACCGTACGCTAAACATTTGTTGCATCAGAAGACTCCTGCTAATCAGTTACAAGCGTACATTATTATGTCATTGCGCCCATCGTGGGGCCACTATCGGGCCTCGCCGGCTAAGGCAAATACTTTGTAGAACGATAGTGAATAGATAACGCAGTGTAGCTGATATAAAATATGAAGCGGACTGAAATATGCATCGTATTTATCCGAGCTGACCTCCGGCTGCTCCCTACAGCCAGTCGGCAGTTCTTCGACCGCTCCTCGACAGTCCCGTTTATAGTTCCTATACTTCACCGCACTGACGCGCATGGTAATGCGTTAAACCGCAGGCAACGCTTTGAGTAACATGTGACTACAACTTTTTCGCAGTCAAAGTCTCAACTCACCGGCGCGCGTTATATGCTGATCTCTGCCGTGGGTTTTGCGCTCATGGCCGCCTGCGTCAAGCTGGTGTCGACTCGGGGCATCCCACTGCTGGAAATCGTCGCGGCCCGCGCGCTGGTGTCGCTGGTGATTAGCTATGTCGATGTGCACAGAAAAGGTCTGTCTGTGTGGGGAACACATCGCACGCTCCTGGTCGCTCGGGGCATTGTGGGATCGCTCGCACTGATCTGCGTGTACTACGCGTTAATGACCTTGCCCTTGGCAGAGGCCACCTTATTACAGTACATGCACCCGATGTTCACTGCGCTTTTAGGCTTACTCTTTCTGGGCGAGAGCATTCAGCGCTCAACCGTCGTCTGCATTCTCTTTAGCATCACGGGCCTGATCTTTATGGTAGAGCCGGGCGTATTCACTGGCGCGGCAACTGCCCTACCGTCAATGAGTGTCGCCGTTGCATTGCTGGGTGCCTTTGGCAGTGCCGTCGCGTATGTACTGGTCAGACGGTTGAGCCTGGAGGAGGACGCATCCGTTATTATTTTCTACTTTCCACTCGTTGCACTACCCCTTTCCGTGGCCATTTTAGGCGATCAATTCGTCATGCCAGACGGACAGTCTTTGGTGTTGTTACTCATGGTCGGAATCTTCACACAAATCGGCCAACTCGGCCTTACCCATGCCATGCGTTACGGGAGCGCAGGAAAAACCGCCGCCTATTCCTATGTTCAGATTATTTTTGCGGTGATACTGGGTTGGGCCCTGTTTGCCGAACTGCCCTCACTGTGGACCTATGTTGGTGGCGGACTGATCGTTGCCGGTGCGCTCTTTAATGTATTCAAGCGGTAGTGGAATAACACTCCGACGACGAATCTGAAATGTTGGTGGCTACGTGTCACTCGTCTCCTAGGGCGGCAAGACCCTCAGCTTCTTGCGTTAACAGTAACGGTGATTATAGAAAACGGTCGTGGCCCAGATATGTATTACCATTGGCTGCTTGAAATACCGCCAAAAAAAATAGCTCACGTTAGGCGTCACAGGGTTTCCCATCATAAACTGTGATTTTTAACTCACAGCAATATCTCAGCATCGGCTAGTGATCAACTCTATTTGCCAGCAAGCACATGACACCGCGTCCCGGAACGTTGCCGAACCGTTTTTCGCTCAATTTATCCAACAAAAGTCCGCGCAACGCCACGCCATTAGCGTGTGGAACTTGAGCTAACGCGGCCTATTCTGCTTTGAGCCAGTTCGCAACAACGCGTCTATTACAGGATCCCAGATGATCTTTTCTACACTCTCAAAACCAGACCGGCCCATGTCGGCGCAACGCGGCTTGTCAAAAATCAAGCTTTCAATATTTTCTCCCAACTCTTGAGGCAGAAGGTTCTGCAAGATCACACCGTTGACCTCATGAGCAACAAATTCCAAAGGACCGCCTGCATCGACAGAGGTAATGACAGGCTTCTGCGAGAGAAAGGCCTCCAAAGTGATATACCCGTAATCCTCATCCACCGGAGCAAAATAGACAGCCGAACTTCTGCCGTAGAGGGCAATAAGCGCTTCGTCAGACACATATCCCAGAAACTCTACCCGATCAGATACCTTCAGCTTCCTTGCCAACTCTTCTAGCGGCTTTCTTTCGGGCCCAGATCCGGCTATCTTACATTTGATCTTATGGTCCACATAGGGCAAAGCACTTATCAGAGCATCAATCCGTTTGAGCTTGTCCAACCGACCGACGGACAAAATATAATTCTCATAGCCTATATTCTCGTAACGGCCAGCCAATCGCGGTGGGTGATAAAGCGCCTTGGAATCTAAACCGTTGTAGCTTTGCAAGCGTGCGGCCGTGTTCTTCGAATTTGTAAATCGATGCTCATAGGACGAAAGCGCTTTCGTATCCATAGCCACGAACTGATCGCGTGTCTCTCGATCTTTGCGCTTACGCATGTCAAAGGATGTGTATGGAGAATCCAGAAGATCGTACATCTGGCGATATTGATGTATCAACCACAACACCTTCCGAGGGTGCTGAATAAAATAGGAAGGAAACTTGGTCGCAATGACCAAATCAATTTTTTTCCCATTAGATTCACTCAAATCTAAATTCTTCCAGAAGTTTATAATTTCAAGAAGCTGGCTATGCGGGTACCATTTATACGGTATATTGATAAGCTCAACTTCATACCCTCTTTGTCGGAGCTGGTAGATCAGCGCTTCAACATGCATCTCGGCTCCACCTGAAAAAAAAGGGACCTGGGCAGCGCAGACTGCAATTGTCTTAATCTCAGCGTTGCCAGAAAGATCATTCAACATGTTTATATTTCTCTTGAGTCGGCCAGGCCATATGTCAAGGATTCGCGATAAAACGCTCAATCTAGTAGGCTCCAACAGGAATAGCGAAACGTCCTTGTCAGTCTAATAACATTAATAGAAGTTAACAACCCAACCGCCACCACGGGTTAATATGATAGGTCGACTAACGAATTTCCGTCTTCGGACACACAGTCATCGACGAACACCGAGGTGGTGATACTGCTTGACGAAGCCAATCTGTGTATAATTCCAACGCTCACTGAATGAAAATAACTACCTGCTCTTCTACTGCTATTCCGAGGTTACCGATTCAACCATCGAGGCGCGCTTGGGTGATGTCGATTATAGCTACTACTTTGTCCTAAAGGCCTACGTTTCACTCCTCGAGACGATAGGAGATGTACAAATCATAGACAGTCTCGATAAGGCGTTTGCTGCAGAATGTCAAAAGTCGATAAATCAGGGAGTTCAATGCTACCTCCTCGCCTTCGCGCCTCCGCATAAAATTCCCTATGAACTTCCCTGCCCAGTAATTCCTGTCTTTTCCTGGGAATACTCTAGCATCCCAAATCGAGACTCTACCAGTGATACCAGGAACAGCTGGCCGCATGCGCTCAACCAATTTGGCCAAGCGTTAACGCATTCTTCCTACGCAAAGCAAGTTGTCAAAACGGATATGCAAGAAACAGATGAGAACTTTGCTATTGAAAGCATACCCGCTCCGCTTTGGGACTCATGCGAGGTGCTAAGGGATCAGGCACGCAATAGGGACGCGCTGAAGGACTGCATGATTGCATTCCGAACAACAGTAATTGACAGCCATGATTTCGTAATCGAGTCAGAAAGTATTGTACCGTCGCATAAAAAAACACAGCCTCTTATTGATGGAACTTCCAAACGAAGGAGGTGCAATGATATCCACATAGGCTTCAGTAAAAGCAAACCTGGTGTGTGGATGGCAGGCTTCTATCCAGCCGAGTCTTGGGGAGCCAGGTCAGAAACGAGTAGTCCCTGGATTATGCTACCGAGTGTCATCTCTGGAAAAGTCCGACTAAAAATATCTTTGAATACCCACAAAAAAAATCTAGGCGGTGTTATTCAAATGAAACTGGGGGCGCTTCGGGTCGACTTAGAGCCTGCGCTTGAAATGACTGAGCTAGAGTTTGCACTAGATATCGTCCAGCCAAGCAACTTTATCTCGTTTAGCACCCTTGATATATCGACCACCTCAACTGACTCCCGCACCATCGGCATTGGTTTAAAAAGTATATCCATACGTAACGTGGATCTGGACACAGAAAAACTCAACGAGGCACCAAAAGAAACTAGTCTAGGACATACCCTCGAACTTAGGGGTGTCGTCTATACCAGTATTTTTAACCCCAGGGACGAAAGAAAAAACTGGGAGGACATTTTAACGGCCTTCTGCCTGGCATTTCGTGACAACAAAGATGCCACACTCATCCTTAAGATGACCTATAACGACATGTCTGGTTACCTCGAAAATGTATTTGGTCTTTTGCGCCAGTTGCATCCATTTCAATGCAGAGTCATAGTTATCCATGCCTATCTCCAGCCTGACGAGTATGCAGCGCTCATAGAAGCTACAAGCTATATCGTCAATGCATCACGAAGCGAAGGCCAGTGCCTTCCACTAATGGAATATATGTCATGCGGAATCCCCGCTATTGCGCCGGACAATACCGCAATGGCTGACTACGTAAATGAAAGCAATTCGTTTATTGTAAACTCGAGCCCGGAGCCGCGGTACTGGCCTCAGGACCCACAACAACATTTTACCACTCTCTGGTATAGACCGAGCTGGGAGTCCCTTCATGAAGCCTATCTAGAGAGCTACCGTGTTGCGACACAAGAGCTAGATCTTTACCGCTCAATGTCCCAGCGCGCCATAGACAGTCAATACAATTACTGCTCACATAACAAGTTAAAGACTCGCTTGGAGGATTTTTTGAAAGGCATTAGGGAAAAATGACGTTCCTATGATTATCATTACCTATTCAGAAACTAGCGCTGAGACAATAGAGGAGCGCTTAGGCAAAGCCGAATACAGTTACTATTTCATATACAAGAAATACCTGCCTGCTTTGGAGAAACTCGGGATTCTCATTCCAGTAACTACACCTCAGAGTGAAGTAGATAAGATCTTCCTCGAAAATCCTGACGAGAAGTGCATCTTTCTCTCCTTCTCTCCTCCCCACAAAACACTATTTAATTTACGCTGCCCAACCGTCTGTATATTCGCATGGGAGTTCACTACGATTCCGCAGGAGTACTGGCACGCTCAACCTGAATACAACTGGGCTGCATCACTTGAGACCATTGGAAACGCCATCACAATCTCACAGTTTGCAGCAGGTGTCGTGAGCAAAGCGATACCCCACGGGTTAAATCTCTCTGTCATACCTGCAGCTGTCGATACAGTTATTCCACCCCTGTCGCCCAAGACTACCGACAGTAAAAAACTAACGGTAAAGGCAACGTTGCACGACAGTGGTGCCTACAATCTCGAAGCAAATATGGCAGACGAGAAGACTCAAATTTCACCGGCTCTAATCCAGCTGAAATCCTGGGACGGCGAAGACACATACCTGACATTTACTAACGGTGATTCTGACTCCAGTGAGCTCCTAGTAGGCTTTTATGACTCAGAAGATTGGGGAACGTGGTCTAAAGCGCCGGTCCCTTGGATTCTAGTTCCTTACGGTGTAAGAGGGCCCGTAATTATAGAGATACATTTATTAGCTTACGGAAAAAATATCGGGCGAGATATTCAAATTAGCTTAGGCCAAGAATCGACTTCACTAAAATTGAGTGCGGTCCCGAAAATATACCCCCTTCAATTTAATCCTAAAAACGACACCCGTATTTTGAAATTTTCTAACCTAGACTTGGCTCATGTGGCAGGTTTTCGAGATAGCCGCTCACTTGGGATCGGCATAAAATCGCTGAAGATGAAAAGGCCCGATACATTTTCACGAAAAATTCGAGCCAAGCTATTGGGGGGAAAAAAAAGGTCTCATCATAATTTGCGACCCTCTATTAGTTCAGTGCCAGACAAAGCAATTAATTTACTGGAACTCAACGGCGTTGTTTACACGAGCATACTCAATCCGAAAGACGGACGGAAGAACTGGGAAGACCTCGTTACAGCTTTCTGTTGGGCTTTCAGAAACGATGAAAACGCTACCCTCGTGCTGAAGATGACTCACCACGAGCTAGGTAGTTTTCTTGGAACATTATTGCTCCTGTATTCCCAGATGTCGCCGTTTAAATGTCGAGTTGTTGCTATACATGGATTTTTGAGTAGCGAGCAGTATCAACAGCTTATTGATCGATCGCACTTTGTCGTTAACAGCTCCCATTGCGAAGGGCAATGCCTGCCGCTAATGGAGTTTATGGGGCAGGGCGTTCCAGCAGTGGCGCCCGATCACACTGCAATGTCTGATTATGTAACTAAAGAAAACGCTTTTATAGTAAAATCAAGTTTATACCCCACTTTTTGGCCATTTGATGAACGTAAGGCGATCCGAACGTTAGGTTACCGGATTGACTGGCATTCTCTGATGGAAGCATTTAGAGCTAGCTTACAGGTGGCGATCAATGATGAAGCTGCTTACCAATCTATGCGTGTTGAGAGCATAGCATCCGTTGAAAGGGTAGCTGGACATGAGGTGGTCTATAACAAGATGAAAAACTATTTCTCTCATACTGCGCAGAAAGCGGCAGAGCAATCGTCACCTTCATAACACCGTTTCTTTCAACAAAATTTAGCCCTAATAACCTGACTCTGTCGCATCACAGTGGCTTTTGGACTCACGATAGTTGTTTTTCGTGTTGAGATGATTCTTAACTGCAAGAATATTTATTACCAGCCTGTATTCCGACAACAAAACTGCGTACACGATTTGTAAACTGCCACAGGGATAGTGCTAATAGACTGGAGCGCCCTATGCTCTCTAGGGAGTTTTAGGCTAGCCAAAAGATATGGCATCTCAACAAGTGGCCTGTATCAAATTGGTCCCCAAAAGCCGTCACGGAGACTCGAATTTTTCGAACATCCAGCGCAGGGTATCCTTTATTGGTATTGGCTCAAGTGGAGAACATAGTCCAAACAACTTTCTATTATCGCCTACCAATTCTTTAACCTCATTTTGGCGAATAAAGTCTGGGTTCACCGCCACATCAATCTTGTACCCAGCAATATCGTTTAGCTCTGCGATAATACTTGCTAGTGTGCATCCTTGTCCCGAACAAATATTATAGGCCTCGCCAGGCAACGCTTTTTCGATTAGTTGACGGTAAACTGCGCTGACAAATCTTACGTCAGAAAAATCTCGGATAACGTCAATGTTGCCCAACTCAATTTGTGGCTTATTTTCTTTAAAATGCGTCACAAGCTTAGGAATTAGAAATTTATCAGCCTGACCTACTCCTGTGTAGTTAAATGGGCGAGTGATAGAAATTGGTAAAATCTTCGACCATGTCTTCGCCATCAGTTCCATAGCAACTTTACTGGTCGCATAGTCATTGGCAGGCGAAAAATTAGTATTTTCGTCCAATACGCCTTCGACGGCATTACCATAGACATTGGCGCTACTCGCCAGCAGTACCTTTTCAGGAGGAGAGGTTTGTCTGGAAAGCGAAGATAATAAATTTCGGGTGCCAACTATATTGGTCATATACATTTCAGCAACATCCCCATGGGGAACGAAAGTGATCGCGGCAAGGTGTATTACAAAATCTGGCTTGCAAGTGTCTATAATGCCATCAAGAGCTCTGACATCCAGAAGATTCCCCTCAAGCGACGTTCCATATGCAATGTCGAAAGGATGCTGGCTTAGCCCAAAGATCTCATAGCCGTTCAAGAACAGCTCTTGAGCTATATAGGGACCAGTGAAACTCGCAATACCTGTAATAAGTACTCTTTTAGTCATCAAAAAGACACGCCGATCTTGTTCCTTCGAATATCCGCTTCAACCATCATCTCGCAAAGTTGCTCTAACGTTGTTTTAGCCTCCCAGCCGAGTAGACGCTTGGCCTTGGAAGGGTCTCCGATCAACAGCTCTACTTCAGCAGGACGACAAAAATCTGGGTTAACCCTTACCAACTCTTTTCCAGAATTGGCACATCTTCCAACCTCATGCTCATCTTTTCCGTTCCATTCTATAGATACGGTGATGGCAGCGAAGGCAAGTTCTACGAAATTTCTGACGGTTTCTGTCCTGTTCGTTGCCAAGACAAAAGTATCAGGCGTTTCCATCTGAAGCATACGCCACATGCCATCAACATAGTCCTTAGCGTAGCCCCAATCCCGCTTTGCATCTAGATTTCCAAGTTCAAGGACATCCGCCATACCAAGGTGAATCTTGGCTACCGTGTCTGTGATCTTGCGAGTTACAAACTCTTTTCCACGCAGGGGTGATTCATGGTTAAACAAAATTCCACTGCATGCGAACATATCGTATGACTCTCGATAGTTGACCGTCATCCAGTGAGCATATAACTTTGCTACGCCGTATGGACTTCTTGGGTAAAAAGCAGTGTCCTCTGTCTGGGGAACAGACTGAACTTTCCCAAACATCTCTGACGTTGAAGCTTGATAAAAACGAATATTTTTGTCTGAAGCCCTGATCGCTTCAAGCAGATTGAGGGCGCCTAAACCAGTAATCTGCGAGGTTGCCATGGGCTGCTTAAATGACACACCCACAAAACTCTGGGCTGCGAGATTATAGACCTCCTCGGCATCACTAGCTTTCAGCAACCGCGTGGCGTCCATAGGATCTGTCAGATCATAGTCAATAAGCTCAAGATTAGGGTGTTGAAGAATTCCTACCTCCTCCATTCTCCAATAGTTAACTGCGCTTGTACGGCGACATGCGCCGTACACTTTATACCCCTTTTCCAACAGCAACCCAGCAAGATATGCCCCGTCCTGCCCGGTTACACCAGTAACAACCGCTTTTTTCATACTATTCCCCATCGCTTTAAACAACTCGAATTCGTTTGATATAAATTATCGTGCTCTACCGAGCTCGCACTAAAAAAGATTCAGTCTTCGAGGAAACATCTGTCATCGAACCGGAGGCTTTCCTGGGTAGCTTATTTGCACAAACCATAATCAGCGGCCACTTATAGGTTATTCTTAAGCCAATAATGTCTTCCTCATCAGCTTCTTGCGATACATATTGCTCTCCGTTGCAAGAGGGGTCCGTACACCATATACAAAACCTATCTGCTAGATGACCAAAATTTTCGCGCTATACACCTTACCAATGCCCCAAATCTGCCGAGAGTCAAGAGAGCGCTCACTTGGTTCTGACTACTCGATGCCCTTCCCTATCAGGTGCTCTGCCTTTCCTCTAAATCACTGAGTACCATAGAAATTTTCGCCAGTGTTCCCTCAAAAATAATAGCATCATCCACTTCTTGACACATCGACGCGATAACGCCAATCAACCGGTCATCGATCATCGAGGACATAAAACGATTTTCAACCACCGATGGAAGGAATCTTGACATAGAGTCAATGTACCGACCTACCGAATGGTGGCTTTGCAGGTATTGACGGCCCGCCGCACCAATATCGAGCAACCCTTGCTTACCCGACAGAATATTCTCCATAATAGAAATTAGGCCCTCCTGCTCCGAATCCGGGGACACCTTCAAAACCACATTATCAGGTAGCTCGCGATACCATCCAACATCTGAAACAACCGATGCTATCCCTTGCGACCAATAGCGCAATTGGCCGGCAGAGGCCTCCCCTACAGTTGGGTTCCTGAGGTTTAGCGCAAGATGTGCAGAGGCTATCGCCTGATCCAACACCTCATCATCAACGAATCCAACTATTTCAATGAGTTCAGCCAAGCCCAGCTCTTTGGCCTGAGCCATTAGCTCTTCGGCTTTATTGATATTGCCATATACAGACAGACGAAAAAAATTGGGCTGACTCACTTTAGCCCAAGCGCTAAAGAATTGCCTAAGGCGGCGATTTGGCCCCGCATGCCCACAGAAAATAATTTCCAGAGGGCGAGTAAACTGTTGATCACTGGGAGGGCCAACTAGCGCTTTATAGGGCAAATCTAGTTTAATCACTGGCCCGCTATACCTAGCCTTTACCCTCTGTAAGGCATAGTCTGAATGGACGATTATTCCTAGGGCATTAGCAGTAAATGTCTCAAACAGCGGATAGGATGTAACAAATTGATCATATTGCTCCTGAGAATCACCACACCATCTATACGTTTTTTCGCAATAGAGGCGGGAAAATAGTTTACCCGCATCCGCTCCGTATTCATTAATAACCACTTCCTGCAAATCAAACTCAGGGCGCTCACGCGCATGCGCTAGGCCGAGTTCGAGTAAGCTAATATCATGTAAAATCACGACACCTGGCTGCTCCATTGCACGACTGACAATACCATGGTGCATTACACTATTACCGATATTGTAGACATTAAGCGCCTTCTCTGCCCAAGCATGGGTTTCGGTCGTAAACTCTTGATAGATCTCTACAGCATCAGTAACCGCGCCTAGGGAAAACGCTTCTTTGAGATAAGGAAGCAAGGCTTGAGTGTATCTGCCTATCTCTGTTTTTTCGGCGTCGAGCGGAGAAAACCAGCGAATATTCATAACTAAAGCAGGCTTCCTATCACTCGATCCCAAGAAATGCCCATGCCCGCTATTCTTTCAATGGCGTTTTCACCATAGAGCCTGGCTAAAGATCTATCCGACCAAATACGGTCCAATTTTTCACCCAACAGATTAGCATCAGGTCTAACCACGCTTCCATTCTCATCGTCGGCAACGAACTCCAACGAACCACCTGAATCTGTCAGCGTCACCACACCTTTAGAGGAAAGCATGGCTTCGGGTGTAATATATCCATAGTCCTCATCATATGCGGGAAAAATCACCATAAGACATCGTGCATAATAATCCAGCTTCTCTTCATCGGTTATATACCCCAGCCATATAATCTTTTCCGTCACCTCCAACTCAGCTGCTCGCTGCTTCAAACGGTTAAGATAAGTATGGTCATCAGCTTGACCTGCGAACACCACCCTGACATTAGGTGAGCAATGAGCGAGAGCCTCAATAACCAATTCCTGACGCTTCATGGGAGTTATTCGACTGGGGAAAAAAAAGTAGTCTCCATATTCTTCATGATAAAATTTTTCCATTAACCTAGGAGGCGGATACAAAACCCCTGAATCAATATCATTAAACTTTAATAATCGACCTGAAACATTCTGCGAGATTGTATAGACCTGCCGACAGGTTGATATCGCGTCATTGTCCTGACCAAAAATTAAATCTCTGATTCGCTGGCCGTCTGGCATTGACGCTAAATCGTTATATTTTGTCTCCCACAGTTCATAAGCGGAGCGGTGTTGATGCAAAATCCAAAAAGCCTTATCGCTATGCTCTATGAGCCAAGCAGGAAACCTTAAGGCGATAACTTTATCAATTTTTACCCCATTGATTCCATTAATGTCTATTAATTTGCAAGCCAGGATGCTGTCAACCAATGACTGTTGTGGGTGCCATTTGAAGGGCACCGTTATCAAGGTTGCTTTATGCCCTCGCTGCCTTAACGAGGCAATCAAATCCTCGGCTAAGACTTCCGCCCCACCGGTGCAAAATGGAATCTGAGTATTCAGGACAGCTATATTCACCTTAACTCCAGTCTCTATTTCTCAGTGTTTTCGTGCTCCGCTGCTTCAGCTAGCGCACTCTTCAGGCGTGCCAGTATTCTATTCCTGTGAAGCATCAGACGGGTTTCCACCTCAGATAATTGGTGCAAATTTTCTCTACTTTGATGGGCGATTATCAGATCAAGCCGTGACAGTGTTCTGATGGCTCGAGGAAGCTGCAAAATAGGCCCTATCCATGGAGTCGACAGTATTTTTTCAGTACGATAGGCCGCACTCAAACCAGATATATCACCTACATGCCCACTCGCCTCTGATAATGCATACAAGTCACCGGCCAGCGTTATTTTGGACCTATAGCCAGACGCCAGAAATTCCATTGCCTCATGTTTTTCAGCTAGGGACGGCTTACGCCCAAGAACTAAATCGTAGATAAAATCCAAGTACTCTTCGCTAGGCAGGCTCGTTAAATACGCTAAGGATAATTTGTAACGGTCTCCGACCTGCTCCGACAACGTGGCAGAGGAAGCAATATCATTTTCCCCTTTCGACGTCTCCTCTAAACGATCAATAGCATCATTGTGGCTATCAGATATCGCATGCTCTAAAGATCCAAGTTTTCGTATGTTGGCAACACGGTCTGCATTCTGCTTGCCCAGATCAGTATCTAGCTTAGGCAATTTGTGCAGATTTGCTATGGAGGCGACCAGCGAACCCAAAAAAGGTGTCTTTCGCACCAATTTATCTAGATTTGCTCCGACGCCGATCAATGAACCCAAAGAAGCTTTTTTTCGCACCCGCGCAAAAAAGTATCTGACCTTGAGCCCACTTACTTCAACACCATTTCTCCTGCCTTCTTCTGAATAACGCAGAGTTCCAAGAATATAAATACGCGAACTCTTATCAAATCTTAATCCATGCAGTGCGGACATCAGGCCCGACGCATCGACGCTTCGCTTGAAGAGGCAGAGATATGCTACTTCAACAAATTCAGCATCAAAGTAATTCATGAAGTCACTGGCCTGATAGACTAACTTTCTATCGTCAAGCTCATAGGTGTATG
>ENA-OSJC01002242-OSJC01002242.1-marine-metagenome-genome-assembly--contig:-NODE-2242-length-14799-cov-3.055088_pt1 | contig 14799 bp, 10 predicted proteins | sample MGYA00237885_ERZ534234 | MGnify/ENA primary metagenome ERZ534234 (study PRJEB26413, sample SAMN06343907) | marine metagenome | isolation source: coastal waters | place: Atlantic Ocean: West Antarctic... | reverse complement strand
TTGATAATTAATATTTTATACCAGTTAATGCGATCTGTTTGTTTAATTAAAAAGAGAAAAACACCTATCAAGCCCAAACCCATAAAAAATGCCCCTATCACTTCCCCTTCGCGGTAGAGCAATACGGGTAAGATAAAAGCAGCTGTCACAAGTAATCGGGAAATCAAGATGCCCAGCGCTTTCTTTTTTAAAACCTTCAGAGCGGCTTCATTTTGGTGAAGTAACCTACGATACTGTTCCAGAGATGTCATCTTTTGTTAACGAGTGATTTAGTTTTTAAATACATAAATTTGATTCGAATAAAGTAGAAAAGCTGCGATGAGAATTACCCTCACATGGCACCTTAAACATCGATCCAATGGACTAAAAAGTACTTCGTTACAGCATATAAATTTTTACCTTTCAAAGCTTCAATAATTAAGAACAAAACCGATGCCTAATAGTTCCTTAAACTGAACCCGAGGTCCAGAACTATCTATGGTGCCATCATTGTCATTATCTACAGGGATTTTGACATCGTGATCATAATATAAATGCGTATTGATATTTACAGATAGAAATTTATTGACTTTCATGACCACCAGCAGTTCCCAATTCACATCAAAATTTTCGGGCTTGACCAAATAATTGTTAAATAAGGTCAATTTGGAATTTACACTGATATTATTGAGCCATTCTCGCTCAAAATCATTCTTGATATAATTCATAGAAACATAACCCCCAAACTCACTGCGGTATCTGCGGGCCTGAGTGATCATAACACCGAAGTCGTCATATACAGCCCCTTCTAATCCAAAAGAGCCTTGATTGGCCAACTGCTGATCATTGACAAAAGTGAATTTACTGGTAAGGGGCGCCACGACTACACTGACAGCACCCCACGTCTTCAAGTCAAATCCCAAGGAAGTAATCAAATAAGCAGGGGCTAAAAGATTGGCAATTTTTTGGTCCTTTTCATTACGACCTATGGCTATCTGCGTATCAAAATTGAGTAATAAGGTATAATGCAAGGACTCGTTGATGCGGTGTCCGTACTTAGATGCCACATGAAACTTGTCATCTGTCTTAAGATACCGCTCATTGTTCCCTTGTTTCATGAAACCATAACCTACATTAAGTACATTTTCCCAACTGGTCTTACGATGGCTATAATTTGTGAAATATTTAATCAATCCATTCACCGCGAAGGTATTTTCACCTCCAGCCGCCCAATTTATCAATGTCGCTTGAGCCAAACTTAAGGAAAAAATACCCCCATTTTCCCATTTTGAGCTGGTATCTACTTCCTGCAACACAGGATCATTGGATTGAATTAGATCATTCCCAACTCCCTTATGGGAGACCATCATCAAAAAAAGAAAAACAAAGACACTCAGTATTTTCGCCATGATCAATCCATGATTCTTGAAAAAATAGCAATATAATCTTGATTTAATCATGATACGATAAAGATCACAAGTTGTGAGCATATTCTATATATGCTCATCGAAAAAGATTAAAACCCTCTCAGATAGCCATTTGAATGTGTAAATAGCCAGAATAAAAGCCATTAAAGACTTACTATTAATGACTTAGGCATGAGATCAGAATGGCATATTAGGCTTTACGAGCCGCCAACTCTGCTGAAATTTCTTTAGCTTTTTCCTCAGTAATCTCATAATCTCTCATCACGTATATGGCTCCTAATGTCCCCAATATGGGTAATCCTGAGAAAAACAATCGCAGGCCAAATAAGGCTTCTGCAGATTGAGTATCTCCTCCAGATTCCCAGCCTATTATGGATAAAATCACACCGCTTAACCCGCCAGCAATTCCAAATCCAAATTTCACCATCCACCAATATATGGCACCAAAAACACCTTCACGTCTTTTTCCAGTATTCAGCTCATCTAGGTCAATCACATCTGCGGTCATCGACATCATCAAGGTAAACAATCCTCCAATCCCAAAGGAGAAAAAAGGCAGTGCAAATAAAAACATGTAGGGTTTTCCTGGAATAAACAAAAACCAAAGCATAATATAACCTATGATAGAAATCGATTGTGATATAATAAATGCTTTCTTTTTTCCAACTTTATTTGACAATATGGTGACCACTGGAATCACCAAGAAGGTAGTTACTAAAGCCCCTACACTTCCAAAAAGAGTAGGCCACCACCAGGCGCCATCCGGACCTGTCACACCGTTAAATAAGAAGAAAACAACGATGAAATAAGTAAAAGCGGCAACTGTATTAAAAGCATTAAAAATCAAAAAAGTAGCTACACATAATTTCCTAAATGCTTTTATTTTGAACGCTTGACCAAAGTTGATTACAAATATGGTATGCAAACTTTTAAGAATATTTTTAAAAGTAATGCTGTCATAATTTTGATTTAAAGTTGATTTACTCTTAATAAAAATAGCTGGTATCAATGCGAAAATCATACAAACTAAGCCAACCCATATCGCTAATTCTCTTACTGCAATTTCACTAGATTCAAAAAAGTTTTGATCATCCATAATGACCCAAAACCAAGGGGCAATGACCCAAGCCCATTGACCAATAAATTGAGCTACGGCCATAATATTTGTTCTTTCGTGAAAGTCATCACTCATCTCATAACCCATAGCCACATACGGAACACTGAATATTGTTAATCCAACATAAAATAATAGTGACCATGAAAGAAAGTAGGTGAAGTTGTAATCAATGGTACTTTCTTTATGCAACTGCCACATGACAATAAATGAAATCCCCATTATGATGGCTCCTAAAAAAACATATTGGCGTCTGCGGCCCCATTTGGATTTTGTATTGTCAGAGATAAATCCCATAATCGGATCGGTAATAGCGTCAAACAGTCTTGGGAAAATCATAACAAACCCCCACATCCATCCAGGAAAGCCTAAATTCTGAACAAGCACTATGATAAAAATACTTATTACGGCTGGAAACATTTGATTGGCGAGCATGCCAAACCCAAATGCTATTTTTTGACCGAATGGGACTTTATTGATTTCTGACATAATGACTAATCTTTAGTAAAGTATTCTTTAATCACATTAAAAGTTAATTTTTTGTTTCTTTCGATGTCTACGATACCCCAATATTCTTCATTGGCCGCACCATCGTAAGGCACGCCACTGCTGTAGGGTGCCCAACCCCCCACATCTTGCTGGTCAGGACTCCCTGCTTTCCACCATCCGTCGGTAAAAGAGAACATAAAGACTCCCACATTGGCATCGGTATTCCTTAAAATTTCATCGATGATTTTTCCATTGGCTATCGCTTGCGCCTGCTGATTTTCGCCTTCCTGAAACTCATCTCGAGCGGTCACCATATAACTATCTGCACCGACTTCAGAAAAATACATAGGCTTTTTGCTGATTACTTTCCATTCTTCAATAAGACTAGAGGGTTGATCCCATCGATACACATTCATACCCCAAATATCAATATTAGCAGTCATGCTTAGTGCCAAAGAATCAGGTAATTCACCGTGCGCGGTGGCCACAGGGTGATGGGCATCTAACTCATGAATCTTTTCAGCAGAGGTATTGAGAACGCGATACCATTTTTTGATATCACCATCAAACCATTCTGGCCGAAAATTATATTCATTACCGAGTTCCCAAAACAAAATAGCCTCATGATTTTTAAATGTATTGATATAATCTAAATAGGTACCTGATCTTATATCATATTTACCTTCTTGGTTGTAGCCAAAGTTAATGATTACTTTCAAGCCTGCCGCCTTTATTTTATCCAATACTTCCACCGTAGCGATCGGCTCATACACTCTGAGGGTATTGAGACCTGCTTCGATCATTAAGGCCAGATCTTGATCAATGCTACCGAAATCTCGACGTGTTTCTCCTTTGGGCACAGGATGATAACAAATTCCTTTCATATAATAAGGAAGTTGATTTATCAATAACTGATTACCTGATACAGTAACCACATCTAAGGAGGAGTCTTGCTTACATGCAAAAGCTAAAATAAGAATGAATACTGCTTTATGTATTTTCATTTATCTAATAATGTCTATGCCCTACCCACGGATCATTTATCCTATTCAAGAAAAATCAATCCATATAATCCTTTAGATTTCCTAATCTCTAATCAAGAAAACTACCAGTTTATGGATCTCATGGGTTCTTTTAAAAATCATTCGACTCACAGTCAAATCTAATTGGTTTCCTTCAATGACACGCCTCGTCCCATCATTATAATACACTTCAATTTTTGAATTCTGTGACGTTTGATAAATGATGGGCACCTGACAGTAAGTAAAGCCTAAGCTGTCCTTTTCAAGTTCAATCGAGCATCTTTCCTTGAGTACGTTGACGTAAACATAATCTTGCTTCACAGTTAAAAACTCGTCTTGCCGCAACATAAAAGGGTTAAATGTCAAAATGCCTTCTCGTACCTCAACACCCAATTCTCCCCATCTACTCAACAAGTCTTCCTTTACTTGACCGGTCATTCCAGGCTGCTGAGCGCCTTTTCCACCAGGTGTGTGTGAATAAGCATCCGTAGAAAAAGCTCCATATAATTCTGGAGATTTATTGACTCCGATACCCTCATTGATCTCAAAATAATGATCAAATAACCTACCAATAAGGGCCTTGTCCTCCTTTTGATTCACGGCATCCTTAGTGATTTCAAAAGTTGCCAATAACAACTTTGATACCATATGCCAATAGATAGAGCCCAGACCTTCATATCCAAAGAATGTCCCGGACCTTCCGGTAAAAGATTTATGATCAAATACGCCTTCAAAGATTTGATAAAGGGACGCAGATTCTTTTTCCACCGATGCTTGATACATCTCAGGAAGCGCCTCGAGGGCAGCCTTAAGCGAGTTGACATTATTGAAAGTCCCATTGAAGTGATATTCACCGAGTGCATCTCTTTCAACCAATTGAACATTCTTATGCTCAATCAACTGTGTTAAGAGATCCGAACTTGATATGGCCTCTGGTGGTATGGTATTCTTTGCAACGAATCTGGATAAGGTTTTATTGGGATAAAGCACATAACTGAATTGATCGGACCTAAACAAACTGCTAGACTTCAGCGCATTCAAAACCTCTAAACTCTCACTTGAGGATAAAAATCCCGAACTCAATACCGCTACTTGTCCTTCGAGCATTTCTGGCAGGTAGGAAATGGCTACTTCATCTTTCCCTTTTAATGTCATCAAATTGTAGGCATGATAAAGATGGTCCGTCCTTTTATTAGCCTTAATGGAGTGTGCTAAAAACAGACTTGCTAGATCAATAAATGAAGCTATGTCTGCTATATGCACCTTTTCTTTTTGTCCTGAAAATTTCTTAGCATAAATAATTTTTCTGAAAGAACTCCCCGCCCTTCCCAAACCATCCAATACTTTTTTACGGTCCTTGTCCGAGATTTTATCATTCAATAATCCCTGATTTTGAGCTAAAACATGGGTGAGTTCATTTAAGAATTGCTTTAACTCTATTGAGATCTCAATATCATCTCGCTCATATTTATTTAAAATATTTTCAAAAAACTTAAGAAATCTTTGAAGGTAGTATAAGGTAACCATGGACACACCATTTCCAACCAAGGCATTGTTTGCATCGTTCCATTCGGGCCGTTGGGTATTCATCCAAATTCCACCCTCAGGGATGAAATTTGACATTTTAGCTAAAACCGTAGCTAACACTTTCTCAATGAAGTTGACCTTATAAATTTGGTTATTGATATCAGTAAGCAAGGCACCATCTGCTCCAATTTTTGCACGTCGTGCTTGTATGAGCCTTTCATTTTCATAATCATAAACAATAGTATCTTTCGGATTTTCTAGTAGATTCTCATAGTCTTTAATCAGATAAGGCACATTGGCATAAACAAACAAATTCTTTGAAAATGACTCCGCAAGTTTATTAGGATAATAATTTTCACTGAACTCCAAAAATTTGAGTAAATAAATGATTTGATGATCCCCCCAATAACCGATATAAGCCCATGGATTGCCTGGTTCTATGGTCTCCCAGTCAAACCCATCTTTGGTAACGCGATAAGGATTGTAGCCATCAAACGTAGTGGCATTTAAAAACTTATGTATCATCCCTTCAATGAATTCCGGATATGAATAAGCCAGTGCCTCCCAATTTTGAAAAAGATCTCTCCAATTGCCTTGATAATCCAATATTTTGGAGCCGTCTACTTCACTCTTGGTATTGATTGAAAACTGATTCCAAGGGCGACTCGGATCGCCATGTCTTCTGCTGAACATCAAGGGCAAGTACTCAGTACATAATCTTTTAAAATTATCATCACTCTCATTTTTAGCTACTTGACGTAAATCATTGAGATCAATCACCTCAGGTAAGTTATCTAGAAGGGCTTTTTTTTCTGCAAATACATTTTTATTGGCTTTTGCCAAGTAATCCAAAAAGTCAGTCTTTCCTATCTGATAATTATAATCGAAAATACCCCCACGCATGATGTTGAACATGGTATTGGAGAAATGACGAATATTACGGGGTCTATGTGCGGACAACCTCAATCCATCTGCGCCACCCACCAATTCAAGTAAATGCATCGAGCCAGCTTCAATGTCTTTGTTGATTTGATCCAGAAGATTTTCTTTTGATTTGAGTTTTTCCTTAATATCGATAATGTCTGAAATTGATTGGTTCACATCAGCGGCAATGAGCCAACTTTTTTCTTCTTTTGCTGACAGTGAAATTTCTTCATGCAGAAAATAAGCGCCTTTTTCTGCCTTAATATCATCTTCTTGGATAAGCGTACCCCCCCTTCTAAAAGTATCTAGTTGCTTGGAGGAAAGTAGTTTTTTTGCCTGATCCAAACCCAAAGACCAAACCACACTCGCCTTTAATGCTTCGCTAGGCTCTGCCCTGTCCACTATGATCGCACTCAAAGAATAGATGCCCATACCAGAATCTACCTCTAATTCACATTTTTTGTAGGCATCTACCAGGTTACTGCTACCGCTTTGTACGGATTGCTCTACGCCATAAGGCAGTAAGTTTTGAATCCCATCTATTAAGGAAAGGGTGACCGCAGCTCTCCCTTGATTGGTGATAGTAGATTTTTTAATGAATCCAAATTGATCACTTGAGTTCCATTGGTAAGTGAACTTCAATGCCAAATCATGATTGATCTCTTCAAAAATAATCTTATTGCCAAAGGCATTTTTATATAGATTCCTTGTGATCTTATACACCCCCGAATATTTATCTGAAAAGGGCTCCCACAAAGAAGTTTTATCTCCTTTTGAAACCAAAAATAAGGTTTTACTACCTGTTGTTTCGGCTGCACTGGTGATCTTATCATCTGTATAATAAGGAAACAGGGCTGAATTACAATCTTTTCTTCCTGCCGATAAACCCCCCGTACTTGAAATGAACATCCAATGGTTGGAATGACTCACCACTGTCATAAAGAACGGACGCATCTCATCAAAATGGCTTATTTTATAAAAAGTTTCATCTCCTATTTGAAGCAACTTTCCGGATACTTTTTTTTCTGAAAAATCAGCTTCGTTCGTTCCTAAAAAAATCTTTTTCTTATTAATCATAAAAATATCTGCAGTATTCGGATTGTGATCAGTATTGAGAGCATTTGACCCACAAAGTGAACAGTTATTTGAAATAAATCACAAATCAAAGGCCTATTAAATTTTTAGCCTAAATAGGATAAAAGGGGTACTCTTTTCAGTAATGAGGTTCTTTATAGGTCTCAAAATAATTTGCGCAACAAAATGCAACTTAAAAGATAATATCTATTATAAGTTTTGTTGGGCAATGAAAATAAAATTATTCAACAATTACTATTTTTTATTTAATCAATATTTGGATTAATCACTAAAAACAAAATTTATATACCATTCGAAAACGTCAAACTTCAAAAAACGATAGGTGATCCTTCTTGATAAGCTGATGCTAATTTTAATAAATGCAACGATATATGATTACTTCTTCCAGTCAAAATATGATTTATCAAAGGCCCCTTTTTTCAAGTATATCAACCCTGGTACAATAAAAGAAATCCTTCGTGATCAATGACATTCATCTTATGAGCCTATTTTACTTGATTCTCAGACAATTATTTAGATCTATCAACTATGCTAATTTGATATTAAGCAGTGAAAGATTGCTTATAATCACCTCTATCGGAAAAGGCCAACTTTGGCGTACGATTCTCAAAGTACAACCCCCAATGCTTTTCAGGTTCATCTGGATCTGGGGATCCCTTCCACGGCTCATCAAATGCTTCAAAGACAAAAGTCAGGATATGATCCTCTTTACACCAAGCGCTTAATTCTTGATAATAAATTTTTTGAAAAATTTGATTTACATGAGCTCTGGGAATCCCTTGATCATTTGATGAGGTCGCCCAGCCCGCCTCGGTTATGACGACCAACTTATTCGGATATTTTTCTGCTACTGCCCTGTAATTTTGCTTTGTGAATTCAAGTGACTCATCTATGGTTTTGTATTCCCATACCGGATAGGTATGTATTGAGATAAAATCCACTTCATTGACCAATGGTTCTAGCTTATCAAGCCATGGAACATAATTTTCACAAAATGTTACCGGCTGTTTCGCACCTTTTTTCACTTGCCTCACGTAGTAGATGATTTGAGAGACTGCTACCATATGATCTGTCCAATCTACACTGGCCTCATTGCCTACGGACAAACTAAAGATAACAGTAGGGTACCTGTTGGCTAAACGCACCAATTCATCAACTTCTTGATGATTTTGTTCTTTATTTGAGGCCAAGGCTTCTTCAGAAAAATCATTTCCTCCCCAAGGACAATTTGGATTATTCTCCTCTGCATTAATGTAAGCACCCAGCATAACCTTGAGGGGAAGCTTTTCTTTTTCAATCACCTCGAGTACGGTTCGAGAATGTGAATCACAACTATAAAGACGTACATATGTCCAGTTGGCCTGTACGATCAATAAATCTTCCTTCACTTGCTCGTAGCTAGGGTCATTGATCCCAGGCTGCTGACCCTCCCTGTATCCAGAGTAGCAGACAGCAGCAGCTGCAGGCATTGAGAAAACATCAGTATAGTTCATGTAGTTGTGCTTTATGATCTTCTTATTTTAAAACTTAATTTTTTCTTCCTTGTCCCAAAGCCCCCAAAACGCGCCAACATCACCTTCTGAATCTACTTTCCAAGATTCATCAAAGGAGGAAAAATAAAACATTTCGATTTCCTCTTCCTCAGCCCACTGCTGAGCATTACTGAAATATTTAAGGGCATTGTCATAGGATGGGTGGGCATCTCCTAAGTCACTTCCCTGACTGGGCCAGCCGGTCTCTGTAATGATCACCTTTTTACCATCAGCGGCATCCAAGGCAGCTTGATACATCTGTTTCATGTACAATAAAGAATAATCCAAATGACAACCTTCCCAATAAGGATAGCAGTTTGCTAAAATCACATCACAAGCCGCTGATATCTTTGGTCTGGTGTTGAACTCATAATAGGCATCGACATAACCTACAGGGATACCTTTTACCGCTGATTTGACCTCATGGATATAATTGAGTAGGTGATCTTCGGAAAGGTCTCCTCTATACATGATCTCATTACCTACCGCGGCAATGTCTACCAACCCAGAATCACATAGACTGATAAGAGAACGAATTTCATCAGAATTGGTATTCTCATTATCACCAAGCCAAGCACCTACCAACGTCTTTATGCCATATTCCTTGGCCAACTTTGGAATCAATTCATTGCCATCGGTGCAAGAGAAAGTCCTAATCCATTTCGTATAGGGTTTGATTATTTCAAGTCTTCTGCGAATTTGATCTTCCGAAATTTCATCTCCGGGTTTTTGTATACCATCATAAGGGCTAAAACACAAGCCATGCATGCCTCTTTCAAGTATTGAGGAACAATGATCTTGAAGTTTACGGGTATTAAATTTAGCATAATCTACACCAATTAAGGATTTTATTTTTTCTTCTCTATATGACATAGAAACCTAAATTATCTTCTTTAATTTTGTTAAACAATTCTTTATCAAAGATGTCACTCTTTGTCTATTAAACAACGATTAAAATATTAAAAAATAAAATTTTATTAATCAATAAATCAATGTTCTGAAAAATGGATCGACCTATCAAAATCAATGATGGGAATTGAAGGTGCATTGTGAAGTATTTTGGATAGAATACAAAAAAAATGGTTAGACATCAGTATTTATGGGTTTGGGACCGCTTTTTTTGAAGTTTTCGATGTCAGTATAACTAGGTAGGCGCTCTTGATAGAGACTCAAAAAGCTAAGCATAATTATCGGTATTTTCCTACCCGCTCATCTTCAATAACCCCATCACAATTAAGACCAAATGCAAAATCATAGGTATTACCTTAGACATCGATATAGGGTTTTATGTCTCTTGGGATATCTTTAAATTGGGATTCAACGGTCAACATATCTACCGGTATTTGAAAGGGTAATAAAGTAGAAGGTTCAACCGTATCGGTAATGATTTCTATCAAAGCTTGGTCTTGCTCTCCCATATGCACCAGTGTATTGGTAGCGATTTTCTGATCTCAAAAATACTATGAGGTTGTTCACCTTAACAGAAACAACGTCGGGTTTATCCCCCATTTGTACCTTAGTCTCATTTACCTATTCCATACCCCCTCGATTTATGGTCTTAACTGATTTCATTTTATAGACATCGCTACTTAGCAAATCGTATTTTATTTCTCATTTAATAACTCCGATTCTAGTAAATCGATATTAAAAAAAGTCTTTATTATTAATTATATTTGAAGTTAAAATGAATGCGTTAATCATGAAATAAGGTGATAATAGCGAAAAAATCATTTTAAATATCATTTAATAATGAATAATATTCGATAAATAAGCATGAATAACGAATTAGATAAGACTGATGAACAGATAATTAGACTCTTACAGAAGAATGCTAGATTATCCAATAAACAAATTGCTGCAGAAGTTGATATTGCGGAGTCTACCTGTTCTGAAAGAATGAGAAAATTACAAAGGAAAAAAATATTTTTTGGATTTCATGCTTTTGTTGATTCTTCAAAGCTTGGTACTAATATAGAGGCAATGGTTGCCATAAAATTAACCAAGAATACAAAAGAGGAAGTTGAAGATTTTAAAAATTCAATGTCTTTATTATCTGAGGTTGTTAATATTTACCACTTGGCTGGTCAAATAGATTTTCTGCTTTACGTTGCGGTAAAAGACAAAGATCACTTAAAGGATTTTGTAATGGATCACATTACAAAAGATTATGTAAAAAGTTTAGAGACTTCTTTGATTTATGATTTTTCACATAACCCATTGTTTCCTATGTATTTAGAAAATAGGTAGACAATAAAATCCAATTAAAATAATTATATTTTCCCTGCCTATAGCCATAATTAGAGAAATAAATTGTAATTATATTTTTAATTTTAAACAAACAACTTTGGTTTCAGACATGGCTTCTATAGCAGACTTGACACCTTCTCTACCTACCCCACTACTTTTTACGCCACCAAAAGGCATAGCATCTATTCTATAATCTGTAGAATCATTAACCATTACCCCAGAACAATCTAGTTCATTAATTGCTTTGTATGCATTATTAATATTATTAGTGAATATTGCTGAATGCAAACCAAAAGGAGATTTATTACAACATAAAATAGCTTGGTCTAGGTTTTTTACTTTTGAAATAGTTACTACAGGTCCAAAAACTTCTTTACAATTGGCAATATCATTCATACAGTCAGATTCCAAAATAGTTGGCACATAACAATTCCCAATTGTTTTTCCTCCACTAACTATTTTTGCTCCATGATGTATGCTTTCGGTAATAAAATCACTAATTTGATGAATCGATTCTTTACTTATAATCGGTCCAATATCTACATCTTCTGACAATGGTGAACCCATTTTTAAAGTAGAAGTTAACTGAGAAAAATTATGTAAAAATGAATCGTAAATAGTCTCTTCAACAAAAATTCGTTTCACACCCACACAATTTTGACCACTTGCATAAAATGCTCCAGAAACACACGATTGAACTGCCTCTTCTAGATCAGCATCAGACAGAACTATAACCGGAGAATTTGAACCAAGTTCCATCGCCAATTTTTTTAGTCCTGCTTTTTTCTGTATAATTTTCGCAGCTTCCACTCCTCCAGTAAAACTTATAAGTCTAATTCTATCATCTCTAAGTAAAGCGTCACCGAAGTGTTCTGGAGAACCTGTAATTATACTTAACATTTCTTTTGGCAGTCCAGATTCATAAAGAATTTCTCCAAACTTTATGGCCACTAAGGGTGTATAATCACTCGGTTTTAATATCACTGGATTTCCTGCAGCAATTGCTGGACCAAGCTTGTGGCAAACTAAGTTTAAGGGATCATTAAAAGGTGTAATGGCAATAACTATACCAATTGGTACTTTGATTTCGTATCCAACTCTATCTTCTGAACCTGTAACTGCATTAAACGGTATTGTTGCTCCGAATATCCTTCCTGCTTCTTCTGCAGAAAGTTGCATCGTATTCAAAGCTCTAGTAACTTCTCTTCTTGCTTGACTAATTGTTTTAATTCCTTCTGTTGCTATGAGTTTCGATAATACATCAAATTCTCGCTCCATTATGATCACGGCCTTTCTAAGAATTGCTATTCTTTCTGAGGCTGGCATTTTTTTACCAATGGATTCTCCTATTTTTGCTGAATCAAGTGCATTAAGTACATCTTGTTCAGTTGACTGAGAAACGGAGCCCATTTTATCTCCTGTGAAACTGTTGTAAACAGGTACTTCAATTTTGTGTGTTTTATCTATAATCACATTTTGAGTTTTAGGCATTGACTATTGAGATAATATCATTGTATAAAGCAAAACCAGTTTCAATTTTCCCTGCTCCTGGTCCAACTATCGTAGTATCTCCTAAAATATTAGAGGTGAATTTTAATGCATTAGTCGCGTCTAAAACACCATATAATGAATCATTAATGGATATAAGCTTAGGACAAACTGAACCGTGGACAATACCTCTATCATCCTTCCAAACGCTTCCAATTAATTTCCATCTGCTATTATTTGATAATGCTTCATTTACATCTGCAAGTGTGATATCTGATATTCCTCTAACCTCAATATCCTCTTGAATTAATTGCACATCAAAAACAACATTTGCTAAAATCATTACCTTGGCCAAAGTATCTAGTCCTTCAACATCACTTGTAGGATCAGCTTCTGCATATCCTAATTTTTGTGCCTGTGAAAGTGCATCATTATAAGACATTCCTAATTCCATTTTAGATAAAATATAATTAGATGTTCCATTCATAATACCGCTTACAGCAGTTATATCTGAACCTAAAAGACCAGTATTCAAAACATTTATAATAGGTGTGCCACTCATTACAGTGCCTTCAATTGCTAAAGTTTTTTTCTTTAATTTAGCTAAATTAAAAATCTCTTTATACGCTACAGCAAAAGGACCTTTATTCGTGGTAACAACATGTTTACCTGAATTTAGTGCAGTTTCTATATGGGATATTGCTGGTTGCCCTGTTTTAATATCAGTGAAACTAGCCTCTATTACTATATCTGCATTAATTTCTTGTATTGCTTTAGGAATGTCAAGTATATTTTCTGTTAACAAACTATAATCACTATTATTAGCATTTGCAAGTATATGCTGCATATTTATACCCTTAGCATCGAGCTTACTACCTTTCATTGTATCCAAAATTCCTACTGTTTGTACTTCTATATTTTTATCCAGCGGTAATATCGAATTATTTCTTAAAATAATTTCAGCTAATCCTTGTGATACAATTCCAAATCCTACATATACTATTTTTACCATTTTTAATTATTTAAGTTCATTTTTATATGACAAAACTATATATATATTCATATATAATTAGTATTACAGTAAACTATACTGTTATTTAGTGTTTTAAATGAATTATATTCGTTTGTTAACACAAAACTTATTTAAAACAAAATTTAAATCGTTCGTAAAATATTTTATTAAGCAAATAAAATTTAAATAAAGAATTTTAAGATTTAACTTTAATGTGTTTTTTAATATCATATCATATTAAAATTGAATACTATAAAAGAATGTAATAAGTTTTATTTTTCCGTTCCAAACACATTCTGCTTCCCTCCTGCATCATCGCATAACAAGTGTTGTCTTGCCCATTCTATTTTAATAAATAGGTGCTCGTGAACCTAAAACGTAGCTTGGCTTGTGCCTAAACTCATTTTTGGGTTTCATTAACATTGTAAAAGAAACTTTTAGAATATTTTTTTTAAGAAACTGTAACATGCCAGGGCATCGGCTGGCTCATTCACTAAAACCTGCGGTCAGAACTTTTCTGAACGCTCTGTCCAGCTTCTCCCAAAGCAAAATTAAATAAAGCAAAATATTATAGCATAGATCAATTCATTAAAAAGCAGTTATTGAAACTACTAACTAAAAATATTTAAAAGAATTGAAGAATGTCTTTCAATAACTTTTTAATATTTATTTTACTATTCGTCTATATTTATTTGTATCTCATCTGCAATAAGTTGCTTTTAGTCAACTTTAGAAATTTAATTATCTTTAATACTTTATTATTGTTATAAGGAAAAAATATGAAAATTTATTTATAGAAAAGCAACTTAACGTATTATAACAGGAATGTAAAAAAATAAATTTATAAATATTACATTATGAGATGTTTACAAAATATATATTTTATATATTTATTATTCTAAATTCACATTATTGTATTTATTAAATACTTTTTTCAGAAAAG
>ENA-OSJC01002238-OSJC01002238.1-marine-metagenome-genome-assembly--contig:-NODE-2238-length-14802-cov-8.038846_pt1 | contig 14802 bp, 30 predicted proteins | sample MGYA00237885_ERZ534234 | MGnify/ENA primary metagenome ERZ534234 (study PRJEB26413, sample SAMN06343907) | marine metagenome | isolation source: coastal waters | place: Atlantic Ocean: West Antarctic... | reverse complement strand
ATGTCAAAGGATACATCGTTTCCTGCAAAGACATCTCTGAATAATGTATACTCTGGTAGGGTAGGTCTTGTACCTCTTGCTCCGTTCCAAATGAACACCTTTAGGGTAACATCAGTTAAAGACCCTGCAAGAGCAGAGTAAGGAGCAGTTACATAAATGGGGCTTCTTGCCCCTACTAAACTTGTTGGTACTATTACACTCATCGTACTGTAAATCTTAAAAATTCATCAACATCCATAGATACTGCTTTCAATACATCGTCTGGGAGCTTCTCAAACTCCAATCTAAAAGGGGCTTGAAAGAACTCACTCTTAGGTATTCCTCTTTGCTTTATGCTTCTACTTATTAGGAATGCAGCAGCTTTTAAATTAGCTTCGGTTTGCTTAACAAAGGAGTTAGTCTTTAAGTCCCTTGCCTTGACTTTCTTTTGAGCCATCCACTTTCTAATAGAACCTGTAGGTGGTTGCTTACCATCAAAACCAAACCTGCTTCCACCAGGCACTTTATACTTTGTACCGCTTACACCTTCATCAATGTACTTACCATAGTCCTCCATAGTGAAAGACATAAGTAAGTGTACTCCTGTTGTAAGATTGTAGTCTAAGCTATCCTTGAGCTTTCCTGTGCTTACTTGTCTTCTTCTCTTCTTCTTACCATCATTGTAAGTAATGGTTCGTGTAGCTCCAAGATTTAGCCTTGCAGCCTTGATTACTCTCTCTGCAAATGTTCGCAGAACAGTCTCTGTATTTCTTGATACTACGGACAAAGTGTAATAGTGTTAGGTATGTCTATTGACAATCCTAAGTTCCAACCTACCAATAGGTTTTCAAATCTATCCTCAAAAGGTTCAGCAGTAGGTGTACCATTTAATTGGTACTTCTCTTGCATTAGGTCACCTCTCTTTAGTTCGCTTACCAATTTGTTAGCAACAAGGAGTTGAGTGTTTAGGATGTCTTGTCTGTTGTCTACACCATAGAATACTTCTGCCTCGTCTCTTGGGTCATCCTTACTTACATCAGCTACATCCATAAATAGTATGGACATAGAGTAGGTAATGGTGTGTTCGTTGAAGGTCACATTGTTTATCATAATGTGAGAGAGAGGAAAGATAGTCTGCTTATTGAGGTCTACCTCAAAGATGTCTCCTTCTGTTACGGTGTTCACCTGCTTATTAGAAATAAGGTGTTCTCGTATCTTGGTGGTAATGTCGTAAAATGAACTCATACAAGGTTAACCTCGTAACTGAATTGGTGTTTAGGATTTCATCATAATCCTTTCTACCTCTGACTTCTCCTTATCGTATATGAGCTTAGTGAGGCATTGAACTAAAGGTAATGAGGTTATCATATCATACCTTCCTACATCCCCACCTGCAAGGTGGTCTACACTTCCATACCATCCCCACTTACGAGAGAAGTTAGCAGAGGTTGATAGGTCTACTTGCTCTTCTCCTGCTTTAAAGAGGTCTGGGTATCCTTCAACAATCTGTTGCTTAAACGATAAAAAAAAAGCGTTGCACCTAAAGCAACATCCAATGGGAAGTCTGAAAAACCATCTGTACCGCTATAGGGTTCTATCTCATATAGGTCACCCTTCTCTTTTGTTATGGGTCTATACAAGACCCCAATAGTCTTATGTAGGCTTTGCATATCTGATAGGTAGCTATCTAAATCTATGTACTCACCGAAGCTAATCTCTTCAAGGTTTGGTACGAATCCATATTCCCTGCCTCTAAAGGACAATCTCTTTACGAGTGGATGCTTCACACTCATCATAGTAAAGATGTCGTTAGAGATGCTTAGAATGTCATCCGCTCTCATTGCATAGGCTACCTTCAATGGTATGTTAGCAAATATCTCTAACGCCTTGAGCATTGTGAATGTCTCATCTCCTTCAACCTTTAAGAACTTTTGATACTGCTCTATAGTAAGTTCTCTTGCACTCTCTGGTAGAAGTATCTTAACCTCTCTACCTAACTGCGTATGTTCCATATGTCTTATTCTTCTTTCTGTTGTAGTTGGCTATTGCCAAGCTCATAACTGTATCATCGTGTAAGCCTGTAGGATGTCCGTATTTAATACTTCGTGTCTTTGGGCTATACTCATAAGTGAAATAACTCAACTCATTGTAGAGGTGGCTAAATAGATTCTTTGATGGAATGTGTACATTCACCTCATTGAAGTCTAAGATAAGACCCTCAATGATTTCTCCCTTGCTTTTATTCGTTGTGATAAATGGATGGGTATTTGCATACTGATTCTTTAGCTGCTCGTAGATAGGGTCACCCACACCATTCACCTCTACCAATAAAGAAGCGTTCCACTTGCGTACTCTCTCAAGCACCTCCTTAATCATTACGCTCCATTGGTTCTTATTGTCTCTGTAGATTTCAAGTACCCTACCTTTAGCATCCATTAAAGTTAGTACGGTGTAATCTGCTTGTTTACCTATATCAAGTCCTGCGAATACCTTACCATTAGCATTAGGGTACTTCTCAAAAGTACATAGGTCTAAGTTGGTAAACACCTCACCACCTCCATCTATGAACTCTGCTAAATACTCCTGCTTAAATACAAGCTCTGGAACTGTTCTCTTAGCATCCTCTATCTCTTCAATGTCTATGAAGGGAGTATCATAGGAGCTACCTGTGTAGCTTTTGTAGTTAGGGTAGTCTTCACTCTTACCATATTGGAATAAGTCATAGAACCAATTCTTACCTTTAGGTGTAGAGATAAATAGAACCTTCTTACCCCTTACAATAGTAGTAGGCTTGATAGCCTCAGCCCAAGCATCGTCTTTAATAAATGCTGCTTCATCTATGATAGAGTAGTCAAGGGTCATACCTCGTATGTTGTCATATCTTTCAGCTGACCTAAAGTAAATAACAGAACCATTCTTTAACTCAAGCTCGTTAGTAGAGTAGTTGTTACTCTTAACGATACCAGAGCCACCTATAGCACCCATCAATTCCTTCTGTACTTTATTGGCTTGTTGATACACAGGAGATACCCATAGTATCTTACAGGGTGCTTCATTGAAGCCCCAATACAATGCAAGGTTCATACCCATCATAGACTTACCAAACTGCCTCCCTATAGAAGCTATGTGGTATTTTTCCTTTCCATTGATTATGGAGTGGAGCAGCTCTTGCTGCTTCTTATGTGGACTGAACCCTGTTATTCTCACTCTTCTCTTTCGTTGATTGGTGTACCAAACTCAAAGGTAATGTTCTTAAACAAGTCCTTACCCTCTGCGCCTGTAACCTCTTGCCTTGCTAACTTAGGTATCATATACTCACTTAGCTTTAGCATTAAGTCCATAGCCTTCTCTGGATTGTCTGCTGCAACATCTGCTAACCATAAGGTCATATTACTTAGGTTGCTCTCTACTAAGCGTTGGTACGCATCTCTAATCTCTGCGGTGGTCTTATTAGGTTGACCCTTTGCTCTACCACCCTTTTTCTCTTGTCCTTCTTTAAACGGCATACTATAAGATTCTAATTTAGTATGTTAACCTACTCTTCTTCATTGCGTTTCTTAGCTTCTTCTCTAAATAGCTTTTTGATAGTAGAGGTGTTAGACCTTCTTGCTGCTCTGCTCTCTCTTGTAGGAGCTTCTGGTAGCTCTATGAAGTTCTTGATGAATGTTTGTTCATCTCTTGATAGTTGTCCTCTTAGGTGTACCTGCACTAATAACTCAAATAGGTTATTAAGGTTGTTGCGGTTGATGAGTACCGTAGCACTCTTGTTGTCTTCACTCATAATCTTATTAGTCTTAGTCTTCGTTGGTACTTTCTTATTAAGTGGGCGTTGTTCATCAACGCTTCCTGTATATCATTAGTCCATCCAAATCTACTTGCTTGTATTGATAGGTTTACATTGTCTATCATTAACATAGATAAGTAGGCTTCTGTGGCTTTGATGTGTCGTGTCTTTCGTGTCATATCAATAGAATGATACTTGACCGTCATCTGCTACAGACATATATACTCCATCCTCCTCGTTTCTTAGTTTTCTGAAGTTGAATACATCTGTAAACTTAGGATGTTTCTCTACGAATAATCTTGAGTAGTACGATTGATATGCATCGTTGATTCTAAAGCTCTTGTCTGAGCTGTCTAAAAACTCGTTCCATCTAATCCAATTTATTATTAGCTTAGAGCTAATCTTACTCTTACCCATAGATACAGCTTTAAAGACCTGCTTTTCAAAAGCCTCAAATATGTGTGGATTCTCTTTGTGGAATTTTACAAATCCCTCTCTAATGGATATACCATTTAACTCTTTGTAATTCATATCTCTTTGGTGTTAAAAAAGGGGTCGGTTTGTATTCAACCTAAAAGTGTTTCCCTTCAAGGGATTAATTTATAGTTAACCGCCCCTTTCTTTAGGTTAAAAAGGAGGTGGTGACTTCCCCAAGTAAAGACTAATATTATTAGTACAACCACCTCCCTTTATAATTAGGGGAGCATTTCAATCTTTATCCTACTCCTAACATAAAAACTTTTCCGCGCTCCCCTATTTTTCTTTTGCTGAACTTGGGTTCTGTTCAAAGTGTTTACCAAATGGGTCTTGGTCTACTGTGAGAACCGTAACACCTGTTGTAATCGTGTCTCTGTAGTTCCTTGCCTCTTCTATTGTTTCAAAGGACTTCTCTACGGTATGTCTAATTATAAATTTCATAAGTTCTCGTTGTGTATGTCTTTTAAAAATTGTAGAGACTCTTTCCTCTCTCCGTGAAAGATGTGGCAAGGTCTACATACTGCCATTAGGTTTTCAATCGTGTCTTTGTGGTTGCTACCTCCTGCACCTCTATTCTCTATGTGGTGGATGTCCACCGCCCTTGCTCCGCATACCTCACACTCTATGAAGTCATCCAGAACATACTTGAAGTAGTCCATATAGATTTTAGTGTGCTTCTTCATATCAAGTTCTTAATCCGTAGGAGTTCATCACTTAAAAACTTATTGCGCTCCTTCATAGTCTTTAGCTGCCTTGATATAAAGTCTATCTCCTTCTTTAGTCCGTTGGTGTCGTTAGAGTGCTTGGTCTTTAGTCTTTGGATTTGCTTGGTGTATCCACCTAATAGACTCTCTACAGACTTTTCTCCGTGTATGTTTACTACTCGTTTGCTTATGTTGTCTTGCATCACCTCTTGGTATCTCGCTATGAGTTCGCCAAGCTCCTCAGTTAGTTCAAGGTATCTCTGTTGGTAGACAGTATCATACAGGTAGTTCATCTCGTGCTGCTTCGTAGCGTGTATGATGGAGGCGTGGTCTTTGTTTATTATCTCACCAATCTTCATTAATGATAGTGTCGTGTTCTCCACACAGGCAACACTAAAGGAGTGTCTCCATATTACATAGTCTCTATGTCTTCCCTTGCCTATTAAGTATTTACTCTCTAACTCTTTCCAGAATGCTTTGACCATTAAGAATTGGTCTATTACTGTAAGGTCTTTCATATCTCTATCTTGTCTAATAAGTTATCTCGTTGGGTCTTCACCTCTTTGAGTTCTGTTTTTAATTCGTTGACCTTCATTCTATACTTAGCGTTATCCGCTTGTGCTTCTCGTATCTGCTTTTCACAATACTCTTTAGTATGTAGGCAGAAGCCAAGAGCTTGATAGATGTTTTCTAATGTGAGTACGACAGTACCATTATCAAGGTTCTCTTGTTGTACCGCTTGTACTTCCATCATTAAGGCTCGTAAGCCTAATCCGCTAAAGTCTGCCATTACAACTCTCCTACAATAGTGTAATTGTTGACCATCTCTTGGATGTCCAATAAGGGCTTATCCTCAAAGAAGTCTAAGTATTGTTTAAGAGCGTACTTGACCTTCTCTTCTCCCTTGTCAAAGAACTCCTCACTTATAGAATAGATACCCACATCACAAGAGAGCTTATCTATTACCAAGAACTTAAACTTAGTATGGTCTACACCAAATAGAGTACAGTAGATATACGCCTGTACATCGTAGGAGTATTTGTGTCTTGCAGAGTAGACAAAGTTTCTAAGGTCAGCAGTAGTCTTCAAATCAATGATAGTACCATTAGGTTGTATGATATCAGCCTTACCCCTAAATGGGTAGCCATCTATGTAATCAACTGCAGGTACTTCAAACTGCGAACCTCTCAATAGCTCTACTGCTTGGTGATTCTTGAATAGTGCATCTGCTAAACGCTCGGCACTCCTTCTCTCTTTCTTTGTGTATAGCAAATGAGCAGGGTGGTTTTCCTTTGCCTCTTTCCATATCTTGGTGTTCTTGCTAATCACATCAATGAAGATAAGCTCATCAATCTTCTCTGGCTCTAATACCATTGTGTGGATTAAGCGACCATCTCTTAGAGCTTGGCTATTATTCTCGTCTCCATACTGCATAAGGTTGTAGTAGGTTCTTGGAGAATCTAATAACTTCTTGAGGTTGGAGGAGCTGAAAGCTACCTTACCCAAATAACCATAGTAGAAGTCATCGTTAATAGCTTGTTCAACAAGCCACCCCTGTAAATGGCTCTCACCATTAAGCATCGTAATCTGTTTCATAGGTGTTTTTGTTTAATTAAATTATATATCCTGTCAAGGAGTATTAGTTCCTTTTCATTTATGTCTTTGGATAGAATTAAATTGTTAATGATGTCTGCATCTTTTTTATCAAACATAATCATAATCCGCAATACCCAGAATCACATTCACTAAAATCTTCATCAAATAATTCTATCTGAGGTTTCCATTTAATAATATCAGAGTATTTAACATCTGAGCGAAATGTACTACCTGCCTCTTCTTCAAGGTCTGCAAACCATTGCATCTTAGTTGGATGCTTTTCGTGCATCTTCTTTAAGAGAAGTGGGCTTCTCCACCAACAACCAACGCAATTATTCATATAAGCAAAGCGTACAGGTTTGTCTTTCCAATACTCTTCTATGTTGTCTTTAAAAGTTGGTGTATCAATTAAAGGAAACTCTGGCTTACAATACTCTATATTTTTCCATTTGTTCTGAGTACCTGTCTTGGTTCTGCCTATGATAATTTTAACCTCAGTCATTCCATTATCATTAACTTTCTCCATCATTTTAAAGGCTCTGTTTTGTTCGTTAGCACGATAACCAAAACGCATAGTCACATCGTCATCTACATTCTTATACCTCCACTCAGCAATAGGTATAGTCTTCATATCCGTAGTGCAATACCTTGTAACCTTGTTGGGTAAGTAGTAGCCTCCGTTTTTCATCTTGTAAGACTTAACAGTCTCTTCAAAAGTCTTACCTGTAACCCAAGTGATTTTCCTACCTATGTATTGCTCAAGGTCAAGCATCGTATAGATAATTGTGTCATCTTCAGCAGTACCTATAAATGGTGCTTGGATTCTATCCTCTACTTCTCTGCGTAATTTCTCGTCTGGAAACTTGCAGTTAACATCTTCTACACGAACAAGAGAAAACACATCATAGTCCGCAGGATAGTTAGCTGCAATGTAACTTGATGTCTTACCACCACTTAAACTATTAATTGTTTTCATTTGGTAAGCCCCATTCCTAAAAGAAACTTCTGACCCTTCTCTGGGTCTATTCCTTTGATAAGTCTGTAGATAAATGCGGATGCTCTCCTTACAGATTCCTTTTCTGCTTTAGAAGTATCAGTACCCATATTAGCGTACATCTTCGCATCAATATGTAGAAGGGCATCAATCGTCTCTTTGTCGTTCAATGGCTCTTCAAATACTATCTGAGCATCAATAAGGGCTTTTGTGTGTGTCATCATTTTTGTAGGTCTATTTGTCTTTCTATTATTTCTTCGCAATCACATTTCCAATCTTCCGTGCTATACTCTCCGCAGTCTTCACACCATTGTTCTTGCTGCTCTTGGTGCTGTTGTAGTTCGTAGTCAAGATAGTCCATTAGATGCGCTCTATTAGTTCGTAGATGAATAGCCAGAAAGCTATACCGATTGAACAAACGATGAACATAGTACCACCATAGAGCAAGTCTTCTTGCCAAGTGAATTTCCTTTTTGTAGACATAATGATGTGTTTTAGTTTATGCTAATATACACATAATTATTAACAATCTACACAGGTATGATTATTTCTTCAAAGATTATGTCTTGCACATCTTCTATTCTAAGATAGGTGAATACATCTTGCTTACTAAATCTGCCTATCCACTTGTATAAACCTTGTGAGGGTTTTACCCTATTCTTTCTTGTAACATTCTCTGGGGTAAACTTGTCACATAACTCTATAGCCTTTAACCTCAACTTGTCTTTGTCTATTACATAGAACCTATCTGGGAACTGAAACGCTATATACTCTGCTTTAGAATCCTTTGCACACCATCCGTGATAGCCCCACACATTAAGAAACTCTAAAAGAATGAAGCCGTGTTTATGCATTGGCTTGAGACCCTTGACATCTACGAGCTTATCACCCCAATAAAAGTCTATGTGTTTCTTATCGTCTTTAAGGTCTGACTTTAAAGCTCCTGTTAAAGCCTTAAACAAATCTTCACCATCCTTACCAATAGATATGCAATGCTTTGCTCTATCGTCAGATTGTTGCAGTCCTTTTTTTAAATATGTGTTTAGGCTATCTGAACTCATTTAGATTTGTTTCTTTTAATAGTTTATCTCCATCGTAAAAGGAGAACTTACCTTGGTGGTAGTCTGTACGGTATCCACCGAAGTTACCATCTATGTCAAATCTATAGTGAGACTTTCCAAACTTGGTAGCTACTCCAGAACCCTCTATGAACTCTTCAACCTCGTGACCCTGTGTATAGAGCCAAGCCATTAAAAGCCTACTTACCTTCGTATTGTCCATACATCTTGTTTAGGTCATCTATGTTACGCTTCCACTCTTTAGGGCTACAGGTACAAGGAATGTAATACTTATGTTGAAACACCCTTGCGTGTATTCTGCTTAACGGCTCGTGAAAGATGGTCTTAATCTCTCTACCATCAAAAGCATTAAAGAATACCTTTAGGGTATTGTACTCATCTTCTATAAGACATAGAGGTTGTGTCTTCTTAGGGAAGAGTTGATTGAGTTTTGCCTTACGAGCATCACAACCACAATCAAGACCTGTGATATCTGCAAAGGTGTCTACTATCTTCTTAATACCTGTTGCCTTTGTGATTTTCTCTATATCGTCACCAAGACCTTTAGATGCGTTCTGCTTCACCGTTGGCGTAGTCTTCGTAGTCTTCGTTGATTTCTTTGCGGACATATTCTTTAGATTTTTTTAATGTGTCAAAAATTGAGTATAGGCTTATGCCTGTTTCTTTTTCTATGTCTCTCATAGACATATCTGTGGTGTGGTACACTTCAAACATTTTCTTATCGTACCAATGTAATCCTTCCATACTTTCCCAAACCTTGTCTATGAGCTTCTCAAAGCCTTGAGCCTCTACCATATCAAAATCCTGTTCAGCTTGGTCAAATTCTATCATATCTCCAGAGTAGACTATAAGGTCTTTCTTCTTCTGGAACTGTCTTACCATATTGCGTAGCGTTACCCATACGAAGAGCTTGTTAGGTTGTCCCTTGTACATTATCCTCTGTGGGTCTTCTACATACTTATTTAGGCGTATGTACATATTTTGTACAATGTCCTCAGCAAAGTCTCCTGCGCCAAAGCTCCGTGCCATCTTGAGCCATTCCTTATGATAATTGGCAAGTAGGTTTAAGACTGTCATTCTGTTTGCCAAGTAATTACTAAAGCAAAAATCCCTAAGCACAACTGTAAAGAGTGGTATTTAGGGTTTTCATAATCGTCATTCATCTCGGAGTTCCAATAGTTGATACCTATTAGAAGCCCTGCAAGGGGTGCAATGTCTATAGCAAAGTTCATAGCATTTCTGTTAATTTATGTACATCTTCAGTTAGTTCTAATAGTTTTACCTCTTGGTCATAGATAACATCTTGTACTTCTTTAACCAATTCCGTAGCACTACACATAGCGGTGTAAACGCTTACGAGGTCAAGGAATACATTTATGTCTGTATCCTTAAACTCTTGGGCTATTTGCATCAACAACTGTGCCTTGTTCTCTATGTATATAATGCTAACGGACTGATTCATAATCTAATATAGGCTTTAGAAAGGTAAATTACTTTGCTTTTGTTCTTTTTTATTAACAAGATTCTCTCCGTGTATCTCAAAGCCTACATTGTTGGGTAGACTTCTAAAGCGTATAGGCTCATCCATACTCGTAGGTCTTCCTCCTGTCTCCACCTCTTTCACCTTCTTAATGTGTATGTGGTTGTACATCCATTCTGTAGGGTGTTGAATGTATCTATGGATGACCATAAAGTCATCAGCCCTATTTACAAACTTACCACCGCCTTCTATATCTGCACTACTTGGTGGTATAGGGTGTCCTGCGTACTCGTGTCCTGCAGGGTGCTTCATCCTTAAAGCCTGTGTTACTGCGTGGGTATTTAACCAGATAGTGACATCTCTCTGCTTTGCCCATTGTCTCATACTACTTGCTACCTCATAATCATACTCGTGACCGCCAAGTGTTTTAAACATCTCTTTGTCCTTCGCTAAACTATTATAGGGGTCAATTAAGAACCCATCAAATGGGTCTTCTGAATAGATGTCTGTAGCCTCTTCTAACAAGTCCTTATAGGTGTATAGCTTTCTATCGCTATCAATAAGTATAAAGTGTTGTTGTATCCAACTCATAGCAAGTTGCATTTCCATCTCATCCACACTATTTAAAACTTTACCCAAGTAGAACTCAGATAGCTTCTTTATAAGTGAGTGTGGTGTGTTTTCTGAACTAAAGATTAGCCACCGCTTATTATTCTTTAAGCTCTGTAACATCATTAGGTATAAGACTACAGATGTCTTACCAACATTTGCGTGTCCTAATATCACATTGAAGTTTCCAGACTTGAATCTGAAGTGGTCGTCTAAGTTCCATTGTCCGAAGGTCTCGCCTTCTTTGACTCTACCCATTCGGATATCGTCCATCTTTGTTTGCAGGTCTGCAAAACTAATTAAGCTCATAGGTATTTTGGTATAAAAAAAAGGGAGGGCTAATGCCCCCCCTAATATAGATTAAAATGGTAGACCATCGTCACCAAGAGGTGGAGCTTGTTGTTGCTCTCTGCCTTGCATATGCGATTGGTGAGATACTTGAGCTTGTGCAGCATCTTTCTGCATAACCCAATCAGCGAACGCTTGAGCGTTTACCATTACTTGTGCAGGTGTACCACCTAACTCTGCTGCTGCTTTTAAAGCGGTCTGACGAATGATTGCCTCATTAGTGGACATAGACCCTCCTGTAGATGCAGGGGTGCTTGTAGGACTTGCAAATTGAGGATTGACTGCCTTGACCGTGTAGTAGGTCTTGCCTTGATACTCACGAGGTATGTACTCATAGGTAGCCTCTTCACCTATTACAAACTTTACACACTCCTCTGTTTTAGAGTTGTACTTTCCGTTGTCTCCGTTTTCAAAGGTGACATAGAACCCATATAGAGTTCCATACTGACTTTCATAAGGCGCACCTGCGCTCTTGATGTTTACGACTTTTGATGTTTTAGTCATCTTGTTTATTTTAGTTAATGGTTCAAAGTTAGTAAAAAATAATTAATCAATCAATTCTCTTAGTTCAATCTTAACTTCACTATAATTCTTTTCAACAGTCTCGTCAAAGACGATACGCAAAGACTTGTAGTATTTAGGGCTATCGTCCAGAATCCATTTGTTAGCAACGAGAGTATCAGCAACAAATTTTGAAACAAGTACATTGTTGTCCACATCAAGACGGCTATTGTACCGAACAGAGATAGACATATGTCTGTAAGTATTGTGGTCATAATGAGCCAACTCCTTTTCAACGATTTTTTTATATTCATCTTTTATCTTTTTTCTAAATGTCCAATGCTTACCCGCGTATAACGCATTAAGACTTATCGTCTTGGGTAAGTGAAGGTCTATGGTTAAGTTCATATTCTAATTCCTTTTGCAAATGGTGTATAGCCTTGCTCAACTCTTGAGCTATAGGGTTACCCTCTTTCTTTCCTGCTCGTAACAAGTAGGCTATTGCAACTCCAATGTTGTAGCTATCCTCTTGGAAGTCCATTACTACATCAAAGGCTTCAATGCCCATATACTTCCCTTTATAGTACTTTGGTGTTTTGGGGAGTTTGGTAGTATTTTCCATTTCTTTGACCAAAGCCTTGTGAGAAGTTCCTGTCATCGTAGAACCCGAAGTGGAGGTAGAAGTGGTCTCGTATTGTAATGTCGTTGATTTCATATTCATCTGGGTATTCAGAGACTTTAACTCTTGGTGGTATTTTCATTAGCCTTAAAAGATTGGAATAATGCGTTAACAGTTTCTTCAGATATTCCCTTCAAGGAATAATCTCTTGATATAAACTTCATAAGAAGTTCGTTCTCTTTAACAAGAGCTTCAACTCTTGCTTCACATAGGTCTAAGTATTGGTCTTTAACTGACATAATAATAAGTTTTGATTTCTGCTAATGTAGAAAAAAAACTAATACCAATACATTTAGACATAAAAAAACCCTTAATAGATATATATATATCTTTTAAGAGATTAAGAATAAGACCTTTACAGGTCTATATATATATATAAAGATATTTAATAGGAGACCTACAGGTCTCTATAACTATATATATAAGAGATTATATATAAGAGACTGTAAGTCTCTAACTATTTATATCTATTTATATAGGGCTAAGTTCAAAGAAAAAAAAGAGATAATCAAGTATTGTGAATAAATACTAATTACTTTACATTACCTCTCTTGTCAAGAGTGCGTACCGCAAAGTATCCACCTACTACTGTTATGCTTAACATATTCCATAGGCTTATCCAAGATTCATTAACATCTACCCACCCTAAACCATCAAAGAAGGTCATAAAGACCAGAAAGGTTATTACTACAATCAGAGTTAAAGGTCTGACATTCTTGGAGAGCCAAGAATCAGAAGTCATATCACTATTCCACCTCTTACTTATCTCAGCTTCAATAGAAGCCTTTATAGCGGCTTTCTCCTCTGGGTTGGTAGTGTACCTATCCACAACATCAGAAACGGCTTTAATCGTCTCCTGTGCGCCTTTACCGATTAATTTACTTAGTAGTGGGTTCATAGTTAGCTACCACAGGCTTCACAGTCTGGGTTATCAATGTTACAGATTGGTTGTTCTTTGTTTTCAAGCTCGTCTATAAAGTCTTGAAAGTCGTTATCAAAATCAGTCATCTTTCTTATTCATTAAATACCATCTTTGAATAGTGTAGCCTATTGAGGCTATTAACAAAGTTATCTTCAAGGTAGCTTCAAGAGCTGAGAAAGATATCGCCATTGTAGAGGCGTTTAAGAGTAATAATTTTAGGTCTGTGGCATCCATTATAATCTTCTGTATGTTGTTTTATTATTTGTTTTAACTGCTATCAAGACTTCATTACGGTTGCCTTGTGTCTTGTAGCTGCAATGTACCCAAGAAGGGTTGTTATTATTTCCAAATTCCCAAATGAGTTGGTCAAAATCTAAACGAAGTTTAATGTAGTTGAATAGTTCAGCATTGCTGAATCCCCCAAATACATCTGCATCTAAATCTAAAGCCTCTCCCTTAGAATGTTGTGACCTCTTTGACCCATTTATAGCCTCGTTTAACTCCTCTGACCGATAACCAGAAGTAACCGCTAACGGCTTTCCGAAATGCTCTCTGCAAGGTTGAAAGATATTCTTTGATACCTCCTTCAATGCTATTAGATGCGTAGCAGTTGGAGTATTCGCAATACCCTTTCTTATCGCAGTTGCAGACTTCGTTACTTCTGCAAGGCTTAAATTGCTTGTTAGTTTCATTTATCATATCGTTGTTAGTTCTGCCAATTCAGCATCGCTTAAGCGTTCTTTGAATACAAGTACTTTTTTCTGTATTGTTTTTACTATAGTTGTGCCAGAGTTGTGTGTTCTAAAATTAATTCTATCCAATGCGTTATCAAAAGAAAAAGAATTCGTAGAAGAACTTATTTTCGTTCCATTAATATATAAAGCAATATCGCCAGATTTATATGCTACTGCTATTTTAGCAACGGCATTGTCTACAATTTGAAATGTTTGATTCGTAAAGATTACAGAATCACTTGCTCGTACATAACCTCTGATATCATCATTATCTTTACCAACAAATATCCAATTTCGGGCTGTTCCGTCACTTATACTCATCCATTGAGATTGGTCGCTGTCTTCAATGAATACTGCTTCAGAATAAAGAGTCCCTTCAGTCTGCCCTATCAAAGAAGATATACCCGTTTTAGAACAAGCATCCGCAGACCTTGTAACACTTGTACCATAGGTGGGAATATACGAAGTTGGATAGGAGGCTTGTTCTACTTGGCTTCCAAATATCTGTATGTAATCAGTAACAGAACCTACATAGCTTACGCCTCCACTTGCATCTAATAACTCAAGATTAAATCTTGCATTAGAAACGGATGAAGTTGGTGAATCAACTACATAACATCTATACCATCCATTTCCATAACTTTCAATTCCCGCGCCCGTACCCGTTGCAGTACCATTGGTTAAATCAAAATCCCCATCATTAAAGCCAATTGATGTACCGCCACCGCTATACAATTTTAACTTCATTTTGGTTATTGTACCCGCTTTTGCAAAAACACTATTGACATAGCTTGTGCCACTTGTGACGGCAAAATAGTTTCCGCTAACATTGTGCCGCCCGTTATCGGTAGTATTAAAAACAGCCGCAGCGTTTTGACTTCCATCGGGTGATATTCCGTAATTGTCTGTAATCGTT
>ENA-OSJC01002237-OSJC01002237.1-marine-metagenome-genome-assembly--contig:-NODE-2237-length-14808-cov-5.048605_pt1 | contig 14808 bp, 13 predicted proteins | sample MGYA00237885_ERZ534234 | MGnify/ENA primary metagenome ERZ534234 (study PRJEB26413, sample SAMN06343907) | marine metagenome | isolation source: coastal waters | place: Atlantic Ocean: West Antarctic... | reverse complement strand
CTTATTCCAGCGCAATCAGAAGTAATTTTTCTTCTCGTACCAAGTATGGTCTATAGTTAACCTCTTTACCTGTCGATGGGATAACAAGGTTGTATATTGGGGCATTTAGCTTAGGTAAAGCCATTTCACGTCACTCCTAGAATAATTTTAGAATATTTTACCAATGTTTCTCACTTGGTTTATACTGTTACTTATAATATCTCCAGCGCGGCCCGCTAGATTTGATAAACCGTCCAGAGTACTGACCTCTTCCCAATCCTCATACGCTAATGAGATATTGCAACGGAGAGTAGTATTTTCTGAACTATTAGACATTTCCATCGAAGCTAGCGTTGTTGGATATGCATTTTTTAATTTAATTGTTTGAATCGGTATATAGTCAGTATTTCCCATAACTTGAATTAAAACTTCTGTTCCTATATCATTAAGAAATGATACTCCTTTGTTTCCTACAGGGTCTATTATAGCCTGTTGCCATGTGTTAAAAAAGTTCCATATGTACATATCATTTGTAAGATGAAATACTAAGCCGACGTCTTCATTCATGTATGCATACGGTTTCTTTACAGCTTTCATATCTACAAAGTGTTCTTGTGTGACAATTTGACGGCCTGGGACATTTACTGACTCGCACAATAAATACATATCACGTGGGTCTTCAATAAAGCTTCCTAGAGATAAACTGCCACCACTAATTACTGAGCGGGCTGCATTACCAAGAATACCTTCAACATCGGTATTAAATAAGGATGGCTTCTTACCTGGATGGGTAATGTACAAAGCAAATCTATTCGCCTTTGCTAATCCACCTCTACGGCCGATCGTTGCCTTTAATGTGTCTATACCTGCTGGTAATGCCATTTATATCATCCTCTTCGATGCGCCCCAAACGTGGGTCTTGTTCTTGCCTTTGAATTGTTCTATCGGAAGGAATATAGCGATATCCCATTCAGGTGCTGCTACTTTTGTTACTTTACCTTGAATGTGTTTAGTAAGATATCGTTTAAAGCATGGTTGGAATTCTCTGTATTTTGAAACTGATTTTAACATTTGATAGTTAAGTCCAAGTTTAGTATCATCGTCAAATCTTTTATTGTTCGCAGTATCCATGAGTTTGTCAAGGAACTTTGCACGTAACATAGGTGACAAGTAATGCAAATTTAGACCATAGAAACCATCTCTAGTTGGTTCAACCATAATCGTAAGAGGGAACATGTCGTAATATGGCAGTGTTTTACGATGTTTTGGATCATAAAAATACATGTACATATCACCGGGCGACGGTGCGCCTTGCCTCGAAAGTGCAGAATCTTTTAATAGAGACTGTCGATTAGTGCCACTTAATTCCGTAGTCTTTTTACGGAACCAGCGACGAGCTTCGACAGATCTAGCCCGCAAACCTTTACGGTATGCTTCTATCTCTAATTTGTGAAATAACGAATTTTCCATACTACTATTTATACCTTATTTCAGGATCTTTATGCCCATTGATTTAAGAACATCTTCATGCCATATAACAAAATGCCATCCACGATTACTGCAAAATTCTTCTGCAGCCTTCCATTTAGATTGATTTTTAATATATGTCAAAGCTTCTGTGATAGATCTTCGTGATCTACGTGTAACTTTAGGAGGCATGGTTTCTTTTCTAGGCTTGATCTCTACAAGGTACTGTGCACCATTCCTATCCTTGTAATATACATCAACAAAGTATCTGTGCATGCGCTTATCTGTATCACACCGGTAAGGTATCACTACTTCTTCTGAGTTCCATTCAACAATATCAGGGTTTGCATCTATCCATCTGAACGTATTTCTTTCCCATAAGGATCTATAAATAACTTTATCAGGATCTCCCTTGTATTTTTGTGGGTTTTTAGGGCGATATTTCCCTTTGTAGGTCATTCTGGGCATATAAATAGTCCTGTAGTATTTCTAAACTGTATGGAGCTATTTATGGCACTTAGATATCCGATTGACGTACAAAGTAAAGGGACACCTTTTGTTCTCTTCACGTCGCACAAAGCAAAATATAAGCAGGGAGCCAGAGAAACAACCCTGACTGATAATAAATCATGCGCGATGTATATGCCTCCAGCATTTCAAGTCTCGGATATTATGCGATATGAATCTGCTTCTCCAGGTTTACTAGGTGGAATGGCAGAAAATTTATTGGCCGGAAGTAACAACTATACTTCAGAAGACCTTGCAAATGTTGCTTCTACTGGAGCAGCTGCAGGCGTTGCAGCAATCGGCGGCTTAGTGGGTGCTGCTGTCGGCGGTGGCGGAGGAGCTGTTATTGGTGGAGTTGGGTCTCAGTCAGCTGCAGCAGCGGTTGAAGCGGTGCGATCTAAACGTATGCAAAACGTAGTAAGTCCACAAGAATTTATGTTATTTAAAGCCCCCGGCGTACGACAATTTTCTTTTGCATTTACTATGATACCATGTTCAGCACGTGAGTCTGATGAAGTTATTGCTATTATTAAATACTTTAGAACACGAATGTATCCAACACTGGCGGCTAACGATTTAATGTATAATTTTCCAGAAGTGTTTACGATTGGATTTCATGATATTGATGGCATCCCTAAGATTGCAGAATCTGCTTTAGCTAATGCCAGTACAAATTACAACCCTAACTCTATGTCTTATTTTAAACGTGGGAATAGACCTGTTGAGATAACAATGACATTGTCATTCCAGGAACTAATGCCACTGTCTGCTAAGAATATTAAGGATGGATTCTAATGTCATATTTTAATAACTTTACACCAATAGAATATGATTTCGACGGTAATGGTACAAATAAAACTATTAAAAACCTCGCACAGTATTCTACTATCATATCAAAAAATTTAGACAACGTTACATTTTATTCTTACTATAATATTTTAGATGGTGAACGCCCGGATACGGTATCACAAAAGCTATATGGTACAGCTGCATATTACTGGAGCTTTTTTATTGTCAATGATCAACTTCAAAATTATTGGAATGACTGGCCTAAAGCTTCTGAACCATTGCGTAATTATGTAGAAAAAAGATTTATAGGGTTAGCCGCAATCTTCGAATCAGACATTACTGCCTTCGGTAAGTTTGTTGTTGGTGGTACAGTAAGTGGTTCTCTATCAAATGCAACTGGTAAAATTAAAGCAATATTTCCAACGCTATGCTATATTCAAATAGAGCAAGATAAAACATCACCTGCTAATTTTAGAACAGCTGGAGAATCTATTACTCTTACAGCTTCTAATAGTACATTAACAGCTGACATCGCAAGGGTAGGTAATACTATCGCATGTACTTCTATTGTTAAAGCTGCTTATGGACCTGATCATCATATAGATGACGGTACACTAGAGCGAACACGTAAACGTACTGCTGGTACAAGTCCTGTCACACATTTTGAACAAGAAAACAATACCAATATTACACGCTCAAGAATTAAAGTAATTAAGCCAGAGTTTATCGGTGAAGTCGTTGAAGCTTTTGAACAAGCAATGAGAGAGTCTTAATATGCCGTCTAACGATGTTACAGGACATCAGGATAAGAACCTTAGGGATTCTATTCCTGGAAAATATCGAGACCTAAAGGTTGAGATTATAACTAGAGTAGAATCAGTTGATATTACTAGTCTTGTAATGGAATTCTCTATATACGAATCACTTGATACTCCATTTTTACATGGCGAATTAAAGTTTGCAGATAACTCTGGTCTAACCACTGCCCTTCCTATTATTGGCCAAGAAAAAGTTAGAATTAAATTTACAAGACGAAATGAAACAGTTGATAAAACTTTTGCGTGTACTAATGTAATAGCTATTGAAAAGCTTCTGGGAGAGACCGCGGGTGTAGTATTAACTTTAACATCTGAGAAACATTTAACTAACGCGGTATCTTTATTTTCTAAATCTTACACCGGACTAGCTAGCAATATTATTAATCAGATTCATTCTAATTATCTTAAAGAAGAAATAGAAATTAAAAGCCCTTCTGGCAGTGCACATAATGTGGTGTTTCCATTTCTAAAACCATATGCTGCAATTAATATGGTAATGAAAAAAACATTTGGTGATGACGGTACCCCATACTTTTTATTCGAAAATCTATTTGGAAAAAAACCTATACTTCAATCTATGGAATCAATGCTTAAAGAAGTAACAGTAGATAAGCTTCCGGTATTAACTAAGGCAATGTCGACAAACAACGATGATTTAGGTCAAGGCTCTCGCCATAGGCCCGAGACTATGGGTCGACTTTTATCATATGAGATATCTAAAAATTCCGATACACTAAGGTTATTAAGCGGCGGAGCATTAATTAATAATACAATGAGATTAAATTTATCTAATGGCGAATTTACTGAAAATCCATTTAACTATGCTACACATGCTGCTACTCTATCCGATCTAGATCCACATGCTTTCATGGAAATTGATGATATTAAGTTAGATTCTAATGAATTAAAAGCATCAAATAGTATTGAGTTATATTTCCCTCTAGCTTTTGAAAGCGAAGGAGTTACTGAGTTAGGCAGTCAAGTAGATGCACTATCATCAACAAAGGCTGCATCCAGAATGGAACGATTAAACGATATGCTGAGGATACAAGCGTATGCGGATTCTGATCCTAAGAATTATCAAGTTGGGAAATGCGTAAACCTTGTTATGGCACCTAACCTACCTGGTCTTGAATCTGATGAAAAACTTAAAGACGAATTGTTTTCTGGACAATATATTATATCCAGGTTAAGACATTATATTAAGGATGATAACTATAATATGTCGATGGAATTAGTACGTGAAGGTTTGTCAAAACCAAAATCTACTGGAAGCCATCCTGCGGAAAGAGGACCACGATAATGTTATATTTTGGAACAATAGAAGATCGTATGGATCCAAAAGAAATGGGCCGTGTCCGTGTCCGTGTATTTGGTATTCATAGTGCAGATAAAATTAATGATATTCCTACGTCAGCATTACCTTGGGCTCCTGTAATGAATCCAACCACTTCACCTGGAACTTCAGGTTTAGGTGAAGCACCATTTCTTGTTCCAGGATCTTGGGTGGTTGTTCAGTTCCTAGACAGAGAAATGCAATCGCCTATTGTTATGGGTACAGTACATGGATTTCCTAATAATAAACCCAACGCTGAGAATGGATTTGCAGATCCTACTGGCACATTTCCAAGACGAATTGATGAGTCTGATGTAGCCAGACGTGCACGTGGAACAAACGAAATAGAAAAACAATCAGTTGGTTCTGAACCAGCAGATCCGTATAGTGCAAAGTATCCATACAACCATGTATTCCATTCGGAATCAGGCCATATGATAGAGATGGATGACACTCCCGGGCACGAGCGGGTACAGGTGTACCACCGTACGGGAGCCTTTATCGAGATACATCCTGATGGTTCAATGGTTGTCCACTCTGGAGCACACTATAATTCATCACAAAAGCTTGAGATTAACGTAACTGATAATGCTGCTATTAATGTTGGTGGTAATTTAAATGCACTAGTAGAAGGTACTACTACACTATCGTCATTTGGTACTATAACAGCTGAAACAAAAGCTAACATGTATACTACTGTTGAGGGTAATTCATACGTAAAAACCTTTGGTACTACTGATATTCAAACTCAAGATACAGTAAATGTAAAAACATCTGGTACTCTTGATATACATGCCGCTGGCAATATTAAAATGTCTTCTAAAGGCAGTATCGATATAGCTGCAGGTACTACATTTAAAATATCATCAGTCGGTGCAATGAATCTAAAAGGTGCAACTGTTGATCTAAATAAAACTGGAGTCACGGCTACGGCAGCAGGATTTGTTGAGTATCACAACGAGAATGAAACACCGTTGTTCAAGCCAGACATTTCTGAAAATAATGATAACGATGTACAACTTGTCACACCATTGCATTCGACAGTTGAGCCAGATGGTTCGACTTCATATTCGAGACAGACTGCGAGCGGTGTTACTGTACCACGTAAAGATCAATCATCTTCAGCAGTAACATCTACGGTCACACCTCCTGCCAATATTAATTCGGCAACTGATAACGTAGCAATTACCACAACGGCAGGTAGTGTGACATATCAAAATGCTGCGGCTACACGTAGACTGACATTAATATCAGCATTAGAACAAATACTAGTAGCTGCTGCTAATGCCACAGGATTAGATGTTGTAATTTTCTCGGGTGGACAAAACTCAACAACAGGAACCGTTGGTTCACACCGACACGATGATGGTTATGCCGCTGACATTTGGTTATATAAAGATGGCAATCGGATATCAATGGTTAATAATGTTGCTGATGCATCAGCCTTTGCAACAGCGGCTAAGGCTGCTGGTGCGATATCAATTGGTGCTGGTTCAGGTTATATGGGAGGTGTAGGAATGCACGTTGACATCTCTCCAGGTAATACCGTTGTACTAGCATCTGCTAAATATTGGGGTTCGGGTGGTAGATCCGCTAATGCTCCATCATGGTTAAGAGGGATTATGGCATAGATGCTTTTACAGGTCACACAAAATGCTAAAGAATATCTTAAGAATGTAGGTAAACCAAACGTGTCTCTCGCCGTTAAGGGCGGGGGATGTTCTGGATTTCAATATGAGTGGGGAGTAACTGATAAAGAACCAACTGTAGAAAATCTGTGGCTAGATCCTATGGCTGAGATGTTTGTGTTTGGTTGCACTGTTGATTATGTAGAAGAACTAGGAGGTTCATACCTCAAAGTATTAAACCCTAATGCAGTTGCTCAATGTGGCTGTGGGGAAAGTTTCGGAGTATAATATGCCTAAAGCGTGTAGAACAACAGATTTAGTGTCAGTACATGAATGTGGAGTAGTTCCCACAGCGAATAGTGCGTCAGCCGATGTATTCATTGAAGGACTTGCTGCTCATAGAGCTACTGATACTAATAGTTCACATCCTGCCGTACCAGTGGCTGCAGGTTGTACACCGCATATAACCACGCTATCTTCTGGATCTCCAGATGTTTTTGTTAACGGTCTAGCGCTAGCTAGAATAGGCGATGGATACGGCTGCGGAATTACATTAACTTCAGGTGCTAGCACAGTCTCCGCTAATTAAGGTTATAAATAACAGTATGACATATTCTACGACAGCAGAAAATTCAGGTATTAGAGCTCGTACGAAACCGTACTCTGACTTTGACTTCGTCTTTAAGAAACATCCTACAACCGGTGATGTTCCTATTAAGCGAGATGTTGAAGCTGTTAAACAATCAGTTCGTAATATCTTATTAACAAGACGTGGAGAAAAGTTCTTCGATCCAGACTTCGGTGGTTCTTTAACAGAATTTCTTTTTGAAAACTTCGACCCTATTGTTAAAGCTGAAATGGAAGTGCGAATAATTAACACTCTTAAAAATTATGAACCTAGAGTGAAAGTTTTAAATGTAGAAATTGAAGATATGTCATACCGTAATGCTTTAAGTCTAAACTTAGAAGTACAGATTTTGTCACCAGAAAATACAACAGTAAATATCGAATTCATCATTGAGAGGCTAAGATAAATGTCAGACACTAACCGCCTTAAGGTTTCAGAGATGGATTTCGACACCATCAAGGCAGACTTAAAATCATTCATGAAACAGCAAACAACTTTCGAAGATTATAACTTTGAAGGTTCAGCATTAAGTTCTATGCTTGACGTTATGTCGTATGTAACACACTATAATGCAATTAACGCTAACTTTGCTATTAATGAAACATTCTTAGATTCCTCTAGGTTACGACCTTCGGTTGTATCGCACGCTAAGATGCTTGGATATACTCCTCGTTCTTCTTATCCAGCCGTTGCCTATCTTACCATTGAAGTAAATAGTCCAACAGGTGTATTAGCAGAAGATGGATCATATTTACCGTTGACGCTAACAAGAGGTACGGTATTTACATCTACTATTGATGGTGTATCATACAAATTTGTTAATGATCAGACCTTGACAACAACACGTGACTCTGCTGGAAAATACATCTTTACTAATATTAAATTTCTACAAGGTTCATACAAAAGCACTGAATATGTGTATGATTCAGCCTCTGCAGAAGCATATGTAATACCATTTGATAATGCAGTTACATCGGAACTTATAGTAAAGATAAAAGCTTCTGATTCAAATAACGCAACTGAAACGTTTTCTTCTTCTGTTAATGTAACAGCGGTGACATCATCATCAGCAGTATACTTTCTTGAAGAAAGCCGTACAGGTTTATTTGAGGTTAAGTTTGGTGACGGTGTACTTGGTAAGAAATTAGACAATGGTAATATCATTCAATTAGAAACATTGATAACAAATAACGATGCTGCCAACGGTGCATCAGTCTTTGCTTTAGCCGGTACAATTCAGGGAAATACTAACGTTACAATTACCGTTGTTACAAAAGCAGCCGGTGGTTCTGCAAAAGAAGATCTAGAATCAATTAAATTTAATGCTCCTTTATCGTATGTTTCTCAAAACCGTGCTGTTACACCAGACGATTACAAAACAATTATTCAGAATAACTATGCTAACATCGATGCCATTGCGGTATGGGGTGGCGAAGATAACGATCCTGCTGATTATGGAAGAGTTTATATTTCTATTAAACCTAAAGATTCAGAAGTATTAAGCGCAGCAGATAAAACATTAATTGTTTCTCAGTACCTAAAACCAAAAAATGTTGTTTCTATCACGCCGGCGATTGTAGATCCTGCGTACACATACATTTATTTAGATGTGTTCTTTAAATATAACCCTAACGTTACTGCACTTTCCAGTGATGCTGTTGCTGCTCTTATACGAGAAACGATTCGAACATATAATACAGATCAGCTAAAAAGATTTGATGGTGTATTTCGCTACTCGAACTTAACTAGTAAAATTGACGCTACTAGTATAGCCGTATTAAACGCTGTTACTCGTGTTAAAATGAAGAAGCGCATTACTCCTACTTCAACCATAGAAACTAAATATGATCTAACATATTCTTCTCCGATACTTAGTACAAATTCTACAACACAGATTATTTCATCGACAGAGTTCGTGCATAAAGGCAATGCCGCATGCACGCTTAGAGATCGCTATGACACTGAAACAGGTGTGCGTCGTATGCAAATCGTAAAAGTCAGCGGAGCATCAGAAATAATTGTTGAGAATAACGCTGGAACGGTTACACCTACAGATGGTAAGATTTCTTTTACAGCAACAATTGATTCTTTTACAGGAACATATATAGAGATAACTGCTGAGCCAGATTCAAATGATATAGCACCAAAGCGAAATGAATTATTAACAATACTTGTTGATGATTGCAAAATCACTGGTGATGTTGATACAATGATAACTGGTGGTACTTCAGCGGGTGTCGAGTATACTACAGTTTCAAGGTCTTACTAATGGTAAATAAGAATAATTCAACTCAGGTAGATATTTCGTCGTTGATATCGGATTTAGTTCCGGAGCATATCAACCAGACGTATCCTGATTTTATAGAATTTCTTGAGCTATTTAATAAGTATATAGTATCTGAAAATCGTGCAGCTCATTATATAAATCGTCTGTCAGATCAGCGTGATATTGACCTTGTTGAAGAAAAGTTTCTTACAAACTTACAGCAAGAATTAGGTATATCAGTACCTCGTACGTTTGCAGCCGATCCTAGGTTATTTTATACCAGGCTTGTTCAGTTTTATCAGTCACGTGGTACTCCAGAATCTATTACATCATTCTTTAATCTTTTGTTTAATGACGAAGTTGAGATTTATTTTCCTAAAGAAGATATATTTAAACCTTCAGATAATCCATTTACGGACTTTACAACAGATCTTAAAGCTAATGTAGGTAATTACACACCTATGTTTACATTTACAGTCTCAGGTGTCACTAGTGTTATACAAGACACCGATGATGCAGGACAGCAGTTGCGGTATGATACACCTATAGTTTTTGTTAATGGAGTATTAAGTAACGCATGGAAGTCAAGCACATACTATAGAAATATGACTGCCGTTGAAGATAAAGATACAGAAGATGTAGTAACACAAACTGTTGGTTATAGGTTAACATTTTCTCCTGCATTAGCAAACGGCGATGTTGTTAGGATATACCGGTCAGGATCAGCTGCTACATCAAGGTCATTTGCTTCAGACGATAAGTTTATTCAGGACTCATTTAAATACCAAAAGTTCTCATATGTTCTTAGAACCGGTTCGAACATCAATCAGTGGAAAAACGCTTTTAATCGTTTGGTGCACCCAGCTGGATTTATATTCTTTGGCGAAATTCTTCTCTTTATCGAGATACTTGAAAAGAACCGGGCTGGTACTGTTTCACCATTTGCACAGCCTGGCTTACAACTTGGCGCTGGTCTTCCGGTTCCAATCATTATATCTCCTGTAGAGATCAATGCTCAAGTTATTGCAACTCGTACAGGCCATGGTGTACTATCCTCACACTTAGGATTCACTGGCGATCTTGCCACTGTATACTTTACTGAGGGTATTATCAATGATAGAACTAGACAGTCTAATAAACTTGGGCCTAAGCAATATCTTGAAGATCTAAAATTCTTACTACCAAATCCGAACAGTAACTTCAGAAATTTCACTATTACTGAGGGTATAAATAAAACAATAGATATAAACGCGACAGCAGAAATCACTATCTCGTCCACCTAATAGGAGTCAAAATCAATGGCCGCCATTGTAACACAGAATTTTCGGTTGAGAGCTGCCAAGCAGTTTGTCGCCGATATTGAATTGGCCGCAAACAACTATTATTTGTTTGTTGGTCGGTCTGGAGCATGGGCTGATGATACCACCCCAGACGTTCCTTTCGATAACACACACTCGCACACTACTGACGTATGGCAGCATATGACGTCGATGAAGAAGTTGGTTAATACCGATTTTCAATTCGCGGCTCCTCGTTATCAGTGGATTTCAGGTACAACTTACGTTGAGTATGATGATCGTGATACTACATTAGAAGCTAAAAAGTTCTATGTAATCACTGATAACCTACACGTTATGATTTGTTTAAAAGCAGGTCCTGGTGCATCTACTACTAACCCTGATAATACTGGTGTTAAAGTTGCAGGTGTCATTGATCACACCTCCTCAGACGGATACATTTGGAAATACTTATATACACTATCTACTACCGCTTCTACTAAGTTTTTGACATCAGCATTCATACCGATGACTAACCTTACTGCAGATCCTGGTGCAGCTTCTGCTCAGGCCCTTCAAGACCAATTTGCTGTTAAATCAGCTGCGGTCGATGGAGCAATCTTTAATGTTAAAGTTATTGCAGGTGGTACTGGTTACGCTGCGTCTGATAACTTTACAGTTACCATTACAGGTGACGGTACTGGTGCGACTGTAGTCGATGCTAACGTAACAGTAGCTGGTGGAGTAATTACCAAGCTTCTTGTAAGTGCTCCAGGTACTGGATACACTAAAGCTAAGGTGGTTATTACATCAGACGGATCAGGTTCAGGAGCAACAGCTCGTGCAGTCATAGGTCCAGTTGGCGGATTCGGAAATGATCCTAGAGTAGATCTTCGCGGACACTATATTACTATTAACCAATCTTTGACAGGTAACGAAAATGATACGTTTATCACTGGCAATGACTTCCGTCAATTAGGGTTGATTCGTAATCCATATAACTTTGGTACAACAGTCGTAGCTTCTGCTGCGTCGTTCAGTACAACAAAGACTTTAACTCTATCAGGACCACCTGCTGCTGGTGAGTTTTTAAATGACTCAATAATTATAGGTAGTACCTCACCTGCGCCAGAAGGCATTATTGATGACTACGATGCAACTAACGGCATTGTTTATTATCATCAAAATGAGACGACTGGATTTAAAGCATGGACTGCTACTGATAATGTAAAGATCAAGGGATCTTCTAACACTGCACGTAATATTACTGCAGTAGGTAATCCTGGTGTTGCAGATGGTTCTGGTGAGATCATCTTTCTTGAAAACCGAACAGCTGTCAACCGTGCTAATGACCAGATCGAAACAGTAAAACTAGTACTTGAATTCTAAGGGATAAAAAATGGCAATTAAGTTTAACGTAGATCCGTACTACGATGACTTTCTTAAGGCAGGGACAGACACCCTAACGCCTCAAGAAAAATATCATAAGGTACTCTTTCGCCCAGGAATTGCTGTACAAGCACGTGAGCTAACTCAGCTACAGTCGATTCTTCAAAATCAGGTTACCCAGTTTGGTAGCCATATGTTTAAAGAAGGCTCACTTGTAATTCCAGGTGGTAATGCCTATAATAATGAAGCTGATTTTGTTAAGCTATCTGCTGTTTCCACAACGGTAACTTCAGCCATGGAAGGCAAGCACTTTGCTGACGCCACTGGTTTACGAGCTAAGGTTACTAAGGCCGTGGCTGCTACAGGTTCAGACTTAGATACCTTCTATCTTGTTTACCAAAATTCAAATGGTGCAACTAATGACAATAAGGTTTTTGCTGCAAATGCTGCGTTGACCGAAAAGGTATGGAACGCAAGTTCGAATTCTTACGATAACGGTAGTGTTACTGCAACCGTCGGTGCTACTTCTCCAACAGGTAAAGGTGCTCTGTTCACACAGGAACGTGGTGTTTTTTATATACGCGGACACTTTGTTATAGTTCAAGCAAATACGTTAGTTCTTTCTAAGTATACTAACAACGTATCATTCGATATCGGTTTTGAAATTACAGAGGGTCTTACTACTTCAGCTGAAGATGCAAGCCTAAATGATAACGCAACAGGAGCGCCTAACTACGCTGCACCGGGTGCACATCGTTACTCTATTAAGACAGTACTTAAAACACAAGCTAACTACGGATCAACTATTGAGAACTTCTTAATGTTAATGCGCATTGTTGGTGGCAGTGTTCAAAAGCAGGTACGTCAATCAGATTACGCAGTAATTGAGGATACATTAGCTCGTCGTACATATGATGAGTCTGGCGATTATACAGTAAGACCTTTCCGTGTTACAATGAAAGAAGATACTGCTGTTAATAGTCCAGGCGATGCAACTAAACTTGCAGCTGTCATTGAGCCTTCAAAGGCGTATGTTCGTGGTTACGAAATACAAACAATATCAAATGAAAACCTAGCGGTTAATAAAGCTAGAACTGCAGAATTGTTTGAAGGTGCATCAGTATCTACTAGTATTGGTAACTTTGTCAAAGTAACAGCTGATGCTACCTTTGTAGGTCTTCCTAATATTACGACGTTTAGCCGGATTACTTTACACGGTTCAACTGGCGGTTCAGGTACTGGTCTTGGTTTTGCTCGTATACGTACTATCGAAAAAGATGGCGCAGTATACAAACTATATTTATTCGATATTGAATTGGCTGCTGGTAAAGCATTTTCTGAAGTAAGATCTGTTTCAGATTCTACAGTATCATTTGGAGCTAATGTATCATTAGATAACTCTAAGGCAGTCTTGAATGAACCAAGTCGTAGTCCATCAGTATTTAGTTTACCATTCACTCGTGTAAAAACTTGTGATGATGGAACTGGCGACTTTAACTTTGTGTATTTTGCTAATAAGAAATTTGCTGCTGATACCATATCAGGTGGTGAAGCTACATTTACAACCACGGGTTCTACTGAATTATTTGAACCATTCGATACCGATAACTGGATTTTGGCTATCACATCAGGCGCAAGCGCTGGTACAATTGTAACTCTTACGTCAGGCGTAGTTGCAATTGTAGCTAACTCACAATCAGTTAATATTACTTTATCGGCATCATTTAACGGTGAGACTGCAACGTTGATTGCAGGAGTTAAGCTGATTGGCGACCATGACTCTAAGTCATTAACAACCGATGGTAATCCCAACACCCATAACGATGCGATCAGTGTACAGTCTGTAATCGAAGCAGGAGTCCACCCACTCGGTAGAGCGGATGGCTATCGTTTATTACATGTTTATATGGCCCCGAATTTTGCTACAGTAGCAACATCATCACATCCTGATGTAAAAGAATATTACGATTTTGACAACGGTCAGAGAGATGATCAATACGGTTTGTCAAGAATTACTCTTAAGCCAGAGACTAACTTTGCGCCAATCGGTCAACTACTAATTAAACATGAATTCTTTAGTCATGACGGTACTGGGCAATTCTTCACAGTAGACTCGTATAGCGGTTTAACAGACCTTGATGGCAATACTGTTACATACGAAGACATTCCTTCTTACACTGTTAAAGCAACTGGTGAGAAAATAGAGCTTCGTTCTGCTGTTGATTTTAGGCCGAAGGTGGTTGATGCCGGTGAAGACTTTACTGGAGACGGTGCGATTGTTAAGTTAGTCCCAGAACCTGCGACAACATTTACTACAGATATTCAATACTACTTAAGCCGTCGCGATAAAATATTCTTGGACAAGAATGGCGAATTCGGTGTAGTCGAAGGTGTTCCTTCACTTAATCCTGAATTGCCTGACGATCCAAAGGACGCAATGGTATTATATCAGGTACATGTACCTGCATATACATTGACTCCCACTGAAGTTGATATCACAGTAATGGATAACAAGCGTTACACAATGCGGGACATCGGTAAGATCGAACGTCGTGTTAATACCTTGGAATACTACACGTCATTATCGTTATTGGAAAAAGAAGCTTCTGATCGTCAAATAGTAGATTCCACCGGATTGTTAAACCGATTTAAGAACGGCTTTGTTGTTGATTCGTTTAAGTCATACAATGTTGCTAACGTTACTTCCCCTGAGTTTAGATCTTC
>ENA-OSJC01002232-OSJC01002232.1-marine-metagenome-genome-assembly--contig:-NODE-2232-length-14820-cov-5.766058_pt1 | contig 14820 bp, 17 predicted proteins | sample MGYA00237885_ERZ534234 | MGnify/ENA primary metagenome ERZ534234 (study PRJEB26413, sample SAMN06343907) | marine metagenome | isolation source: coastal waters | place: Atlantic Ocean: West Antarctic... | reverse complement strand
TAATTCAAAATCTTTGTAATCAAAACCGGGAGCAACAGTACATCCTATAAGGGAGTATGATCCTGAGCTTGTCATACCAAACCATGATCCGGCGGAAACTACCAAGTGAAGATTTTCATCATTAAAAATATTCCTACCAAGAATTTTTGTATAACTTGTTTTTGAGTCCTCTGAAATATGAACATTTAATGGGGCTCCTTCATAAAAGTGTAAAATTTCATTCTTTGTTAAGCGGTGCCAGTGTGATGTCTGCCCCGCTTTAAGTAAATAGTATATTAAACTTGTATGCTTGTTGCGAAAAGATTCTACAAAATAACCACCCTCTGGATGCTCTGTCATTTTTAATTCTTTTATTAGTTTGTCTGCTTGATCCATAAATCTAAAAAAAATTTGTTACATTAAGTGACCAAGCTTTTGAGCCTTCGTACTAAGATATTTTTTATTGTGTTCGTTGGACTCACTTAAAATAGGAACTCGTTTATTGATTATCAAACCCATTGTTTCCAATGCTTTAATTTTTTTAGGATTATTTGTCATAAGATTGAGTGATTTTAAACTTAAGTGTTCAGTCATAGAAACTACTATCTCATAGTTTCTTTCATCTTCGTTAAATCCCAATTGGTGATTTGCCTCAACTGTGTCCATTCCCTCATCTTGCAGTTTATATGCCCGGATTTTATTTGATAAGCCAATACCCCTACCTTCTTGTTGCAAATAAAATATTACCCCCGATCCATTTTCAGAAATTTTTTTTAATGATTCTGTTAGTTGAAAGCGACAATCACATCGTAAGCTAAAAAAAGATTCACCAGTTATACATTGTGAGTGAATACGAGCTAATATTGGACTTGCTGAATCTAGTTTTCCCATTGTTATTGCTAAATGATCTTTATTGCTACTTGTTTCTGTAAAGGCATGCACTCTAAAATTACCAAAGTCAGTAGGTAAGTCAGAGCTATCAATAAATTTAAGTAGTTTTTTATTCATTACAATTCTTTAAATAGATATATTGTGTTCTAAGTATATTTTCTATTTAGTTCTTTGTATATGATTGTAAATCTATTTTTATAAATAACCAAGATATCTCATAGGTATGTGTAGTTTTTTTTCTATTGCGTCAATTTGCCTTGAAGAAAGAAGAGTTTTCCACTGATTGGACTTTCCATTTCTAAAAAATTTGGAGTGAGTAGTTGCTTCTTTAAATCTCTTCGCCGCTTCCAATGATTGTAAATTTTATGAAATTTAGATAGGACGCAATCTTACAAAGTCTAATTATAATTTAGTAGGATTAGGAGAATCTCCATATATTTTTTTTGGGTCAAAAACCTTCTCTTTTTCTTCAAAGGTTAGTTGTTGCTCGGATGATTGCTGATTTCCAAATGGGACACTCCTATAAAAACAAGATCGATATCCCACATGACAACTAGCACCACCTTCAACTTCAACTCTTAACCAGATACAATCTTGATCATCATCAATACGAATTTCTTTTATAGTTTGAATCAAACCACTTGTTTTTCCTTTATGCCATATAGCTTTTCTACTTCTTGAGTAGTACACAGCTTCACCTAGGATTATAGTTTTTTTAAGAGCTTCTTCATTCATGTATCCTTGCATCAACACTTCGCCAGATGAATAGTCTGTTGTAACTACAGGTATTAATCCATTATTATCAAATTTAGGAGCTAGGTCAGTTGACTCTTCTACCTGCTCAATTGATTCTCTATTTTTAAATTTTATTTCAAACATTTTTTTCTTGAAGTTGCTCTGCTATACTTTTAGCAAAATAAGTTAATATAGCATCGGCTCCAGCTCTTTTAAAAGACAAAAGACTCTCAATAATAACTTTTTCAGGATCGAGCCACTTATTATTAACAGCACTCATTATCATGGAATATTCACCAGACACTTGATAAGCAAAAGTAGGAACATTAAAAGTATCTTTGATTATTTTAATAATGTCCAAGTAGGGCATACCAGGTTTTATCATTACTATGTCTGCACCTTCAGCAATATCTAGCTCTACTTCTCTTAAAGCTTCATTGCTATTTGCTGGATCCATTTGATATGTTGATTTACTCGCCCCTCCAAGTTTCCCAGAAGACTTAACTGCATCTCTAAAAGGTCCATAAAATCCAGAAGCATATTTTGCAGCATATGATAAAATTTGTGTATTTTTTAAATCTGCTTTATCAAGAGCCGATCGGATAAATCCTATTCGCCCATCCATCATATCTGATGGTGCAATAATATCACAACCAGCATTTGCTTGAACAAGGGATTGTTGAGCTAGTATTTTTAATGTTTCATCATTATTAATTTCATTATTAATTAATAATCCATCATGCCCATGATCTGTAAAAGGATCAAGCGCAACATCAGTGATAATTCCAAGTTCAGGAAATTCTTTTTTAATTGCTTTAATAGAGCGGCAAATTAAATTATTCTCATTTATTGCTTCACTACCTTTTGAATTTTTTAAAGCCGAGTCTATTTGAGGAAAAATAGCTATTGCTGGTATTCCAAGTGCAATTGCTGATTCTGCTTCTCTAACTAATCCGTCAATTGAGTTTCTATAAACACCAGGCATTGAAGGAATCTCTTCTTTAATCTTAGACCCTTCTTTTACGAAAAGAGGCCATATTAAATCATTAACATTCAGAGAATTTTCTGAAATTAACTTTCTTGAAAAATCTTTCATTCGGTTGCGACGCATGCGTGTTGAAGGAAAGGAAGGTTTGTTAGACATATTTATGCTGAGGGTATTTTTGATTCTTGCTGAAGTATGTTTTTTATTTCATCAAGTTTAATAGTTTTTGTTTCTTGGCTTCCTAGTCGTCGAACAGAAACAGATCTTTCTTCTTCTTCTTTTTTCCCTATTGCTATTATTATAGGAATTTTAGAATTACTGTGTTCTCTTATTTTATAACCAATTTTTTCATTACGTATATCTATCTCAACTCTCATATTAAGAGACTTCAGCTCTTTAAGAACTTTGTATCCATAATCATCTGAATCTGAAGTTATAGTTGCAACTACAACTTGTACTGGAGATAACCACAAAGGTAGGTGACCTGCGTAGTGTTCTATTAATATACCCGTAAATCTTTCAAGAGATCCAAACAATGCCCGATGAAGCATTACAGGAGTTTTTTTCTGACCATCTTCACCTATGTAAGTAGCGCCAAGACGTCCTGGTAAATTCAAATCTACCTGCAGGGTTCCGCATTGCCAGTCTCTACCAATTGCATCCCGTAGTACAAATTCAAGCTTAGGGCCATAAAATGCACCTTCACCTGGATTTAGTGTGTATTCTAAACCGGTAATTTTCATAGCATCCTTTAAGGCCTTTTCTGATTTATCCCAAATTGCATCATCCCCAACTCTTTTTTCAGGTCTGTCTGAAAATTTAATTTTTACATTTTCAAATCCAAAATCTTTATAAATACTTAGTATCAGGTCACATACAATTTTACATTCGCTGGTAATTTGGTCTTCTGTGCAAAAAATATGAGCATCATCTTGAGTAAAAGCTCTAACACGCATTAAGCCATGCAAGGCTCCCGATGGTTCATATCGGTGAACTTTACCAAATTCGGACATACGTAAAGGAAGATCACGATAACTTTTTAATCCTTGCTTAAAAATTTCTACAGCACCAGGGCAATTCATAGGTTTAATAGCAAATATTTTTTCTTCCTTGGCCTCTGTCCGAAACATCATTTCGCTAAATTTTTCCCAATGTCCCGATGTTTCCCACAAAGATTTATCCATCAAATCTGGTGTGTTGGTTTCAACATAGCCAGCATTATCTTGTCGGTTACGCATATAATTAATGAGTGATTGAAACAGCGACCAGCCTTTTGGATGCCAAAATACAGCACCCGGAGCTTCTTCTTGAAAATGAAAGAGATCCATCTCCTTCCCAAGCTTTCTGTGATCTCTTTTTTCTGCCTCTTCTAATTGTTGTAAATAGTCATTTAATTCTTTTTCGTTGCGCCAAGCAGTACCATAAATTCTAGTTAGCATTTTTTTATTGGAATCACCTCTCCAATAAGCGCCCGCAACCTTCATTAATTTAAAAGCTTTACCAATATGCTTAGTTGTAGGCATGTGAGGTCCTTTACATAAGTCTAGCCACTGCCCTTGTTTATAAATAGTAATTGTTTCATCTTTGGGTAAGTCAGTAATTAACTCAGCTTTATATATTTCCCCCTTATCGGTAAAAAATTTTAAAGCCTCGTCTCTTGACCACACTTCTCTTGTAAAATTTTCACCTCTATTAATTATTTCTATCATTTTCTTTTCAATTTTAGATAGATCACTGGTTGTAAAAGGATTGTCTCTAGCAAAGTCATAATAAAAACCATTTTCTATTGATGGACCAATCGTTACTTGAGTGCCTGGAAATAATTCTTGAACAGCCTCTGCCATAACATGTGCACAATCGTGCCTAATAATATCTAATGCCTCGTCTGAACTTTTTTTTAAAATTTCAACAGATATATCTGTATCGATAATTCTTGCAAGATCTTGAATCTCACCATTTGATTTGAATACAATAGATTCTTTAGCCAGCGATTTAGAAATTTGTTCTGCTAGTTCTAAACCGCTGATCCCCTTATCAACCTCTTTTGTATTGCCATCAGGAAATGTAATAGTAATCTTAGAAGACATAGTTAATTACTCCTCCAGATTGTGCCATCAGATGTGTCCTCTATTTCTATTCCCATTTCTTTTAACTGATCTCTTATTTTATCTGCCATATCAAAATTCTTTTCGCGTCTAGCTTCATTACGATTTTTTATCAACCCTTCTATCATACTCTCTTCAAGGTTTTCTGATTTTCCATAACCCAACCATTTATCAGGGTTTTCTTGAAGAATACCAAGTATTTTTCCAACCTCTAATAGATTAAATTTTATTTCTATTTTTTTATTTTCATTCGCTGAAGAAATTTGATTGGATAAAACATTTAGCTCAGCAATTACTTTTGGAGTATTTAAATCATCATAGAGACCCTCTATAATATTTGACGAAATTGTATTTGATTTTGCATAAGCATCTGTATTTTCAAGATCCTTCAATGCGCGGTAGAGACGCTCCAGCATGGTGCTATTTTGTTTTATTATACTTTTTGTCCAATTTAATGGTTGACGATAATGGGCAGATAAGAGAGTCATTCTTAGAACCTCTCCCTTATATTCTTTGACTAACTCATGAACCAATCGAATATTACCAATTGATTTTGACATTTTTTCTCCCTCAACATTTACAAAGCCATTATGAAACCAAAAATTTGCAAAAGATTTAACATCATCCGCCTTATTATGTGCTGCACACGATTGAGCAATCTCATTTTCATGGTGAGGAAATACTAAATCCATTCCCCCGCTATGAATGTCAAAAGGAAGACCCAAAGTTTTTTCAGACATTGCTGAACATTCTAAATGCCATCCGGGCCTGCCAAAGCCCCATGGAGAGCTCCAGCCAGGCATAGGTGACGGGCTTGGTTTCCATAGAATAAAATCAGTTGCATCTTTTTTATATGGTGCGACTTCAACACGGCTTCCTATGATTTGTTCTTCACGATTACGACCTGAAAGCGAGCCGTATTTTTTAAAAGCTGGAACATTAAACATTACATGCCCTTCTTTTTCATAGGCATAATTATTTTTAATAAGCATGTTTATTAGATTAATCATTTCCTGAATGTGATCTGTTGCTTTTGGCTGGATGTCAGGAAGGTTGACTCCTAGTATAGCCATATCTTCATTATAAATTTTTGTGAATTTTTCTGTAAGAATATTGATAGGAATATTGTTTTCTTGAGATGTTGCGATAATCTTATCGTCAATATCTGTAATATTAGATACATAAGTAACTTTTGTGAAAATAGTTTTAAGAAATCTCACCAAAAGATCATTAACAACTGCCATTCTTGCATTGCCAACATGTGCGTAACTATAAACTGTTGGACCACACGCATAAATTTTTACATGCTCTTTATTTATAGGAACAAACTCCTCTTTTTTATTACCAAGAGTATTGTGAAGAAAAAGTTTTTTAGACATTAATTATTACCTAGTAATGCAAAAGCGCTAATTGGTTAATAATTTAATTCAATTTCTATAGGTTTTCCATGAATTAGTTCAACTGAAGCTTTGGAAAATTTAGGAGGACTCTTTGGTTTGTAATTATTACTAAAAGCATAGCCTTCTTTGGGCCGCCAAAGGAATCCTGTTTTCAATTTCCCATCATTATCTTCATCATGGTACACAACTATGGCTATTTGCCCTTCGTGTATTTTTGAAAGAGGAACTACTGTTTTACCTTTCGTAGCTTTTTTTCTTATTGTTTCTCTAGCTAAATCTTCTTTAAGAAAGTTCTCTTTACTGTCATATATTTTGACATCTATGTATCCCTTTTCGTGCTCTACATTTGTTATAATGATCGTGCCATGACCAAATAAAGACGAGGAAAACAGAACAATAAACAATAAAGTCAAACTACGCACAAAAATCCTTTTATTCTTAATTATGAAACTATAATACTCTAGTTTGTTGAATAATAAAGAATATTTAGAGTGTCTCTTTGACTCCGATAAGCCCATAATTATATATAGAGTTAAGGGTGGTTTCGATGTTTATACTGATTTTTCAAAAAAAATTAATCTAACTAAAGACAATGCAAAAAATTTTTTTAATAAAACTGTAAAAAAACCCAATTCTCGTAATAAATTCTTTGATGGTTATGTTGGTTTTTTAAGTTATGAACTTCAATGTAGATTAATAGGCATTAAAATACCTAAGCAAAAATTAAATGGTTTTCGTAATAATTATTTTTATAAGCCAGAAACATTAATAAAGATTAGAAAAGGTATTAAGGTTTTTAGTACATTAAAAAATATTAAAAACATAAAAAGGCTTGAGCTATCTAGCAAAAAATTTTTTTATGAAAAAAAATTTAATGTTAGCTTAACCCTCGCTCAATATACAAAAATTTTTAAAACTTTTTCTAAGAAAATAAGAGAAGGACAAACTTATCAAATCAAGATTTGTCAAAAATATAGAAATAATTCCAATATAGATCCAGTACAATTTTTCTGGAAATTAATGAAAGTAAATACTTCTCAAGAATCATTTATGATTCGTGATGAAAGTTATTCTATTATTAGTTGTTCTCCTGAAACATTGATTGATAAGAAGGGCAACAAAATAACAACTAAGCCTATTGCTGGAACGTTAAAAAGAAATAAAAATACAACGTTGAATAAGGCTAAAAAATTTTTTTCTCAAAATGAGAAAGAAAACAAAGAACACAATATGATTGTTGATATGGAAAGAAATGATTTATCACGAATTTGCAAGATTGGAAGTGTGCAGATTAAAAAATTAAAATATGTTGAAGCATATAAAGATCTTTATCACTATGTTACTGAAATTGGAGGAATTCTAGATGACAGCTTCTCTACATTTGATATCATTAAAGCAATGATGCCTGGTGGTTCAGTTATTGGGTGTCCAAAAATAAGCACTTTAAACTTATTAAATAATCAAGAAAAAGATAGTAGAAATATTTATACAGGTAGCTTTGGATATATTAAAACTAATGGTGATATGCGTTTTAATATTATCATTCGCTCTTTATTAAATTATAAGAATATATCTGAGATATCGGTAGCAAGCGGGGTTATCTTGGGAAGTGAATCAAAAAAAGAATATGCGGAAAATTATATCAAAGCCAAATCTTTATTAGATATCTTTAAGTCATGATATATCTCATAGATCACGAAGATTCTTTTACTTTTAATCTTGCACATTTATTAGGTGCATTTGATGATGTCATTGTTACAAATTATTATAACATTGATAAATTAAAAATTTCTAAAGCTGAAACAATTGTTTTATCGCCTGGTCCAGGCGAACCCAAGGATTATCCAATAACTTCAAAAATATATCGTCAATACAGGGGTAAGAAAAAAATCATAGGGATTTGCTTAGGTTTTCAGCAAATATTGTATGCTGAGGGTGGAAAAATTATTCAACAAAATAAAATTTTTCATGGGTATCAGTCTGTAATTTCCGTGCTTCCTTCTAGTAAAATATTTAAGAATATTAAAAATCTATCAGTTGGCAGATATCATTCTTTAAAATTGCAAGAACCATTTTATTCCAATACATTAAAAATTACAATGAGGTGCAAAACTACAAAAGCAGCAATGGCATTAGAAGATCACACTAATAACATTTTTGGATTTCAGTTTCATCCAGATTCTTTTTTAACAAAAAATGGCAAATTACTTATTCAAAAAATCCTTTCAGCTTAAAACCCTCAAGCCAACAACCTATAATGATCTTTGGGGCTATAAAGGGGTTTTTTCAACAATTAGAATAGTTGGAAAAAAACCAAAGTATATTTTAGTTCATGATCATATAAAGAAAATAAACCTATCATTAAGAAAATTAAATATAAATTTTATATTATCTGAAAAAGAATTATCATTATTAATTTTTCCATTTTTACATAAAGTAAAAAAATATAATCATTTATTGAGAGTTGCTGTGAATTCCAAAATAATTTCTGTTTCCTTAAGAGAACGCTTAAAGCCAAATACAAATTTTGATGCCATATTATTTTCCTATCAGCGCTCTACCCCCTTGCTTAAAAACTTATATTATAAAAAAATATTAAAAAAATTATTCTCTATAAATACTCAAAAAACAGAAATTATTTTATTTCAAAATAATATCTTGTTAGAAGGGTGTACAACTAATATTTTTTGTGTTTGCAATAAAATAATCTATATACCAAGAACTAATTTTTATGAAGGTACAACAATGAATTATCTTCTGAGAAAAAGTAAAAGAGTTAGTAAAAAAATTAATATTTTTATTCATGAATTATATAAATTTGATGAAATTTTATTAGTTGGGTCGGGAAAAGGTGTGATAAGTCTGAAATCTATTGATAAAATAAATTGGAAACCAAAATCTAATTTAATTTATAAAGAATTTTTGAATCTTTATAAAAAAATTGTATGAATTATGCTTTTAAATAAAAATAATTTTTATGTTAAATCTCCACAAATTATGGGTATTTGTAATGTCACTAAAGATTCTTTTAGTGATGGGAATAAAAACTTTAAAACCTCTGATGCTCTTAAGAATATAAATCTTATGAGAAAACAAGGTGCAACTATAATCGATATCGGTGCTGAAAGTACGCGCCCGGGAAGCGACCCTATAACCTACCAACAAGAAATTAAAAAACTAGAGCCTATTTTGAAAAAGATTCCAAAAGATCAGTTTATTATTTCAGTAGATACCAATAAGATTGAAACACAAGAATTTGCTTTAAAACATGGTGTGCACATAATCAACGACATTTTTGGGGGTAGTGAAGATTTATTTATTCTTTCAAAAAAATATAAGAATGGTTTAATATTAATGCATACACCCTCCCTACCAAAAACAATGCAATCTATGACGCATATTTATAAAGATGTTGTTTATGACATAAGAAAAATTTTTATAGAAAAAACGAAACTATTAAAAAAATATAAAATAGCTAGTAGTAAGGTATGGTTTGATCCAGGAATCGGATTTGGAAAAAACTTACAACAAAACTTATCACTGTTAAAAAATATTAAAAAACTAAAAATAGAAAAATATGGCTTATTACTTGGCTCTTCTAGGAAAAGTTGGATAAGTAGCGTTCATAACTCTCTTGTTAATCAACGTTTGGGGGGTTCTCTTGCATCGGTATTATATTGTCTTGAGCAGGGAGTTGATATATTTCGTGTCCACGATGTACAAGAGACATGCCAAGCAATAAAAATATTTAGAGAAATACAATGTTCAAAATAGAAATAAAAAATTTAAAAACTAAAGCCCACATAGGAATGACCGAAAAGGAAAGGGCGAAGGCACAACCCTTAACAGTTACTTTGTCTTTTAAATATAGTGTGGGAAAGCCCAGTCAATTAGATAATATTAAATATTTAAAAGATTATTCTGCAATTACTAAATCATTAAAATCTTTTATTGAACTTTCTCGTTATAAAAGTTTAGAGAAACTAGTTGTGGAATGCTCTAAGGAAATGAAAAAAAAATTTAAATTAAATAAAATTTATGTGAGCATTGATAAGGTGGCTGTAGCAAAGAGATATGGCTGTGAGTCTTTACGTGTATCCCAATAAAGTTTTTTTAGCCTTAGGCTCAAATATTGGAAATTGGAAAGTTAATTTTAACAGTTGCTTGAAACAATTACAGAATATTGGTGAATTAAAATCAATTGGGAATATTTATGTTTCAAAACCTTATGGCTATAAAGATCAAAATGATTTCTATAATACAGCAGTTGAATTTCACACTACTTTTGGTGCTACCAAGTTAATAATAGAATTACAGCTGATAGAAAAAAATTTACATAAAAACAAATTAATTAAAAATGGTCCAAGGCGTATTGATATTGATATTATTTTTTTTAATTCATTAAGGTTAACTCAAGAAAATTTAGTTATACCTCACCCTAGAGCAAAAAATAGAGATTTTGTTATTTTTCCTTTGTGCGATATTGATCCTTTTTTTAAACATCCTACTGAAAACAAATCATTAAAAAAATTAAAAATAGAGTTGCAGGATCGCTATATAGAAAAAAAAATTACACAGCCGAAAGGTTTGTTCGTAATTCGTTAAGCTTGACTAAAGAAATATTATTATTTTCATCTTTCAATCCTCGTGAAATATCAATTCCACTAGGGGATATTCTATCTATAATTATTTTAGCATTATTATTATCTATACCTCCACCAATATAAATAGGTAGGTTTATATTTTTTAAAAACAATATTTGTTTAATATTTTCCTCAATACTATGAGTGGTAATACTAGATTGCGTATAAACATTTAGGTCATAATATAAAATATCAATTATTGATTTTATTGAATTTAAATAATCTTCATCAAATTTTACAGGATTAATAGCTATTCCTATTCTAAGTTTTGGAAAAATAGATTTAAGCGATGTAAAATCTTCTTTATTAAAAAAATAGGAGCACGATATAGTCCCAGGTTTTGTAAAATCTATTTGTTGGATTAATTCTTGTAAATTGTGATGTTGCGTAAGTAATACTGATGAAATTTTATAATAATCACATTCCTTTATTAATTCTTTTATCTTTGCATCATTGCAAGTGTTTGGACCCAGCAAATTATTGCTAACAAAACCAAGATTTTTAATATTGTTTTGTGTCGCAATTTTAATTGAGGATAGGTTGGTAATTCCACAGATTTTTAAGTCTACATTCATATTTGTATTCCTGTAAATGGCTTATCAGATAAATTAATTAAAATATAATTTATTTTTAATTTTAAAATTGATGATAATAAGAATCCATGATTTCAGAAAATTTCGAAAGATTATTTTTAGAGGCAAAAAATGTTAGAGAAAATGCCCATGTCCCTTATTCTCAGTTTAAAGTAGGCGCTGCTTTTCTTACCGAAAACAACTCTATTATATCTGGTTGCAATGTGGAAAATGCCGCATACCCCCAATCACAATGCGCAGAAGCTAGCGCTATTGGCAATTTAGTTTCCAGGGGATATAAAAAAATAAAAGAAGTTGTTGTTATCGGTTCGGGAAAATTATTATGTTCTCCCTGCGGAGGATGTAGACAAAGATTGCGTGAATTTGCATCACTGGATACTCCTATTCATATGTGCAATATGGATGGTCATCTGAAAACATCAACTCTTGCAGAATTACTCCCAGACTCATTTGGTCCTGAGAATTTATAATGCATGATTCTGCCAAAATTTTTTTAGAAATTACTAATAATCTTAAACCTGAAATTGCTATAATTTTAGGAAGTGGATTAACTAATTTTTTTGAGGATAAGGATATTATAACTTCTATATCGTATGAGGATCTTCCTGATTTTCCTCAGCCAACTGTTATGGGTCATGCGGGAAAACTTATTTTAGGTAAAATTAATAATATTAACGTTGTATGTATGTATGGTCGTTCACATATTTATGAAGGACATGAACCTGCAGCTTTAGCAAAACCTATCCGCGTCTTAAAAGATATAGGTTGTAAATTACTAGTTGTTACTAATGCAGCAGGAAGCCTCGATGAAGATATGCCTGCAGGAAGTTTAATGGCTATAACCGATCATATTAATTTAAGTGGATTTAATCCACTAATAGGACCTAATGCAGAAGATTATGGGCCGCGCTTTTATGATATGAGTGATGGTTATCATAAAAAATACCGCGATCAACTTATTAATATTGCAAACATAACCAATCAAAAAATATTTCAAGGTATCTACTGTATGTATTCAGGCCCAAATTTTGAAACACCTGCTGAAATCAAAGCATCAAAAGTTTTGGGAGTTAATGCTGTGGGTATGTCGACTGTTCCAGAAGTTTTGGTAGCCAATCATTGCAATCTTCCAGTAATTGCAGTTAGTATCATTACAAATTTAGCGGCAGGAATAAGTAAGAATAAATTAAGTCATCAAGAAACATTGGAGAATGCAGGAATGGCAGAAAAAAATATTCTTAACCTCATAAAAAAATTTATTAGTGAAGTAAAAATAGATGATACCTCAAGAGATAATTAGAAAAAAAAGAGATAAATTTTCTTTATCAGAAGATGAGGTGAAACTTTTTGTTAATGGCTTAACTGATAATTCATTTTCTGATGCGCAGATTGCAGCTATGAGTATGGCGATATTTCAAAATGGCATGACTGCCGAAGAAACAGTATGGATGACTCATGCTATGAAAAATTCAGGTGATACTTTGGAGTGGCAAGATATTGTTGATAGTGATTTAGTGTGTGATAAACATTCAACTGGAGGAGTTGGCGATAAAACAAGTCTCTTGCTTGCTCCAATTTTAGCAGCGTGCGATTTATTTATTCCCATGATTTCTGGAAGGGGGCTTGGTCATACTGGCGGTACTCTTGATAAATTCGATTCAATTCCTGGTTATAATACCAAACCTGATATTGATGTATTTAGACAAGTTGTTAAAGATGTTGGGTGTGCAATTATAGGTCAAACTTCAAATTTAGCTCCTGCTGATAAAAAACTATATTCTATTCGTGACATAGTAGGAACTGTTGAATCATTACCTCTTATAACATCCTCAATTTTATCAAAAAAAATAGCATCTGGCCTAAAGACATTGGTTCTTGATGTTAAGGTGGGCAATGGATCATTTAATTCTACTTTAGAAATTGCACAAAACCTCGCACACTCACTTGTTAATGTTGCTAAGGGGGCGGGACTAGAGTGTGAAGCAATATTAACAGACATGAATCAAGTTCTAGGAAGAAGTGCTGGTCACTCTCTGGAAGTAATAGAATGTATCGAATACTTAGTTTCCAATAAAAGAGATTCTAAATTAGAAGCTATAACCAATGAATTAGCTTCCTCAATTTTAATGATGATTAAAAACATATCTAAAGAGGAATCTTTAAAACAAATTAATACTGTTTTGGCAAATGGAAAGGCAGCAGAAAAATTTGAGAGAATGATAAGTGCTTTAGGTGGGTCCAATTCTTTTTTAAGTACGTATAAAAAAGAACTATCTAATAATACTTTTGTTCAAGATATCTATTTAGAAAAACAAGGATGGATAAAAGAAATTAAAACACGTGATCTTGGGTTGCTTCTTATTGAACTTGGTGGTGGAAGAAAACAAGTAGACGATAAAATAAATTACCACGTGGGCTATGACAATGTGTTGGGTGTTGGTGAGTCTGTAGATTCATCAACCCCCGTAATTAAAGTTTATGCTAATTCTAAAGATGACTTTAATAAGATTAAAAATTCAATTATAAATTGTTTTATTATTTCTGATCAAGAAGTAAAAGAAACTGAAAGCATTTATGAGGTAATTAAATAATGAGTACACAAATAGGCATCGACATAAAACTAATTCAATATTTAAAAAACACTGGTTATAGAGCAGATAAAATTATTGACGACTTGGTAGCAGAGACATTGGGATTGGGAGGCGTGGCACAAATGCAAATTGCGCCTGAACAAGGTCAATTTCTAGAAATAATTGTTAAAATTTCTCAAGCGAAAAACTGTCTAGAGATTGGGAGATTCACTGGCTTAAGCTCTTTGTGTATCGCAAAAGGTTTACCAGAAAAAGGGAGCTTAGTTGCCGTTGATAATTCAGATGAGTTTCTATCTATGGCAGAAAAATACTGGAGAATAGCGGGAGTAGACACAAAGATAGAGTCTATTATTGGTGCAGGCGTTGATGTGATGCAAAGTATGATTGATCGTCAGTACTCTTATGATTTTATTTTTATTGATGCAGATAAAAATAACTATCCAAACTACTACGAATTATCTCTTCAATTATTAAAATCCAACGGCATCATCATTATTGATAATATGTTATGGCATGGAGATGTAGCCGATGATGATAAAAATGATTCCCAAACAAAAACTATTAGGGACTTGAATAAAAAAATTCAGCAAGATGAAAGAGTTAATTTTTCATTACTACCATTATCTGATGGTCTTTCATTTATAAGAAAAAAATAATTTAAACTATTGAAAGTTTTATCTTAGCCCCCACATTATATATGTTGGTATGCCGTTATGGGTGCCAGCATATAACTTGCTTATAAAGGAGTTTTTATGACTAGAAACCTATCCCTATGGAATTCGCTTAGACCATTTTCAGTAGGATTTGACTCAATTTTTGATGAGTTTGATCGTGCTTTAGAATCAACAGAGCGACACAATTCTAACTATCCACCTTATAACATTCACAAAGTTAATGA
>ENA-OSJC01002225-OSJC01002225.1-marine-metagenome-genome-assembly--contig:-NODE-2225-length-14852-cov-6.295364_pt1 | contig 14852 bp, 6 predicted proteins | sample MGYA00237885_ERZ534234 | MGnify/ENA primary metagenome ERZ534234 (study PRJEB26413, sample SAMN06343907) | marine metagenome | isolation source: coastal waters | place: Atlantic Ocean: West Antarctic... | reverse complement strand
ATAGTACTAAGGTAATCACAAAAGGTAATGTAAGGTCTGCAGAAATATCTGTACGAGGTACTGGAGACATAGCATTAGAAGATTCAACAGATAATACTCATGGATATCTAGTCTTAAATAGCACCAGTGGTTCTTCCACTAATGCTGGAGAAAATTTTGATTTAGAGGGTGCTACGGGTATAACCTACTAGAACGGTTTGTATAAATAGAATAAAGGTGTAAAAAAAATGTCGGCAATCATTACAGAAAAATTTAGACAACATAATGCAGATCAATTCGTTGAGTCGTTCACTGAAGCAGCTGCGTCAGCGTATTATTTGTTTTTGGGTAAATCTACGGGATTTACTAGTTCAACAACTGGTGGTACAGATAGTTCCCCACCTACCCCCGCAGATAGTGTAAAAGACGAAGCTTTTGCTTGGGACTCGATGTTGGGGGCAAAACTTATTAGTTCCAGTGATATTAAAAATTCAATTCCTCGCAGAAACTGGGTTAATGGAACTATCTATGATATGTACGAACATGATATAAGTGCTACAAATACCAGCACATCTGGATCATCTAATTTGTATGATTCAACATTTTATTTTGTTACTTCTGACTATAAGGTATATAAAGTTTTAGACAATAACAGTGGAACTGCATATTCTGGTTCTGAGCCAACGTCAACATCAACTTCGCCATTTGCTTTAGGTGGATACATTCTTAAATATATGTATTCAATATCTACTTCTGATTTTGCAAAATATGGAACTAGTGATTTTATTCCTGTTGTAACAGATTCAACTGTTAGTACCAATGCAGTAGATGGTAAAATAGAAAGTCTTTCTATCACTGCTGGTTCTGGATATACAAATGGAACTTACTTTGCAGCCGTATATGGAGATGGTACAAGTCAAGGAACTTCTTCTGGTGCTGTTGTTCGTATAACAATTTCTGGTGGTACTATTATATCTTTTGGTTTAGCTGCTGGAACTGATACTACAATTAATTCCGCAGGAGCAGGATATACATTTGGATATGTAAATCTTGGTGCTACATTTACATTTTCAGATTCTGCATTAACTAGTGCTTCTTCTATAGGTTCTGGTTCGGGTGGAGCTATTAATGTTATAACTAGTCCCAAAGGCGGTCATGGTTTTAATGCAGTCACAGAACTTGGTGGTCACTATGTAATGGCTGCGATAACACTCACTCAAGCAGAGGGTGACGACTTTACTACTGCTAATGATTTTAGAACAGTCGGTTTAGTTGTCAATCCAACTAATTTTGGAACAACAACTGTTGCGTCTGATACAACTCGTAGACAAACTTATGTTGTAAGATTAGATACAAACACTGGAACATTTGACGCCGATGAAGTAATTACTCAAGCATCAACTGGTGCTGTAGGTAAAGTTGTGGAGTGGGATACCTCACTATCTTTACTTTATTATCAACAAGAAAGCTACAAAGGTTTTGGTACAAGTGCAACAACTGGGGGGTATGTCGCATTCAGTGGTACAAATACAATAACTGGAGGAACATCTGGTACAACTGGTACAACAACTGGAACTTCAGAAACTTTAACCTTAGTAAACAATAACACTATTACTTTAGCTTCTGGTTATGTAACACCAGAACTTGCTGCAGACAGCGGTAACATTCTTTACTTAGAAAATAGAAAACCAATTCAACGTGCTTCAGATCAAACTGAAGATATTAAAATTATAATAGAGTTTTAAATATGTCACAAATCACAAATCTTAATGTAGCACCATACTTTGATGACTTTGATAAAACAGATGATTTTCATAAAGTTTTATTTAGGCCTGGATTTTCAATTCAAGCTAGAGAATTGACATCGCTACAATCTATTCTCCAAAATCAAATTGAACAACAGGGAAATCATTTGTTTAGAGAGGGTTCTGTTGTAATCCCAGGCCAGTTGTCTTATTCAGATGCATACTATTCTATAAAACTTTCTCCTACATTTGCAGGCGAACAGATTCGTCTAGAACAATTTGTAAACGAACTAAATCCTGTCATTATTACAGGAGAGACTTCTGGAGCTCAAGGAAAAATTATTGGATTTCAAGCTGGAACTTCAACTAGTCCATCATACTTATTTGGTACTCAGGTCAAGGGTGGAGATGATGCAAAACGAACAGCTTTAATTAATGGTGAAAATTTAAGTGCAGATATACAAATTCAGCATACAACCAGCTATGACGCAAATGTTTCTTCTTTACAAGCCTTTATCGAAACAGATGCAAATATAAGTTGTAGTCAACAAGGGTCTTCAGTAACAGTAGAGTCTGGTGTGTACTTTGTTCGTGGTCAATTTGTAAGATGTGCAAAACAAACTTTGGTACTAAGTCCAGATAATAATAAATTTTCTGCACGTATAGGGTTTTTAATATTAGAAGAATTACAAACACCAGAAAAGGATATAACGCTAACTGATAATTCAACTGGTTCATCAAACTATGCAGCAAAGGGTGCGCATCGTTTGAGATTAAGGCTTAGACTTCAAAAGATTCCTTTAACTGCATCATTACCAAATAATTTTATTGAACTTATGCAAATAGACAAAGGTGCGATTATAAAAGATGCAAAAACTACTAGTTATTCTGTAATTGGTGATGAAATTGCTCGTAGAACATTTGATCAGTCTGGTGATTTTACAACAAAATCATTTACATTTAGAACTGGTGAGCAAATTGACAATGAATATAAAGGTGTAACCTTTAGGGGTGCTTATGGTTCTGTAGCAGGTGATGCTGTTATAACTGATGACAATTTTTTAGCATCAAGTTCTCTATTAAATCTGAAGGCCTCTACAGGTAAAGCTTATATTAAAGGTTATGAAGTAGAAAAAATTGCTGATACTAATCTGAGTTTAGCAAAAGCAAGAGGGTTTGATACAGTAAACGCTGGTGTATCTACTTTTAATATTGGTAACTTTGCTAACACTACAAATGTATATGGATTACCAGATATTGGAAATATTACTGGTGAAACCACACCATATAAAGAGATAGGTATATTTACAGATTTTACTACAACAAGAGGTGATGCCACAAGTTCAGTTGGTATAGATGGAGTTGCAACGACTCGTGGATATAAAATTGGTGTATGTCGAGCTCGAGCAGTAGAATTTAGTTCTGGTACACAAGGTAGCACAGACGCAATATACAAATCTTATCTTTTTGATGTAAGAATGCTTACATTTTTATTCTTCAATCAAGGTGGGGTCCATGATACTGTTAATGTTGGAGCACAAGTAACAGGTGTAACATCTGGTGCAACTGGATTTGCTTATAAAGACGTAGGCGCTGTGGAGGGTGGTATTCATTTAACAAATGTAATTGGAACATTTTCAATAGGTGAAAAGATAAAAGTTTCAGATAGTACCACTAGCGATAAAATTTTAGAAACCGCTAGCGGCAGTACTGTTGATCTTGAAATTACTGAGGTAACATCTCATAAATTTGAAGAAGCTCGTTCATTGTTTATGGAAGACTCTACTGCAGTTGAAAACTTTTCTGCAGACCTTGTTCTTGCACTAGTAGATGATGAGGGTAAAATTCTTCTTGATGGTACAGATGAAAATGCTGTTGATGAATTTAGTCAAATGTTAACAGATGGTGAAAGTGTTATTTTTGAAACTCAAAGGGCTGCTAAACTTATAGAACCAGAAAAGAATATTGCAGTATTCAAACTACCAAAAAATACAATTAAAACATTGTTGACGACTAAAAATGATGGTGCAAGTGATACACAATTTACTGTTCGTAGACAATTTATTGCTAATACAAACTCATCTGGTGTTGTATCATTTTCTGCTACAGGTTCTAATGAAACTTTTGTTGGATTTACAAATACTGATTATGTATTATCAGTTCTTACTGCTGGTGGCGGTTCGGCTATAGCCGGTGACACTATTCTTTTAAATAGTACAAAAGTTACTGGAACATCTACACCATCCCTCACAATTACTGATAATACTTTGTTAGGTTCATCAGCAAAAGTTAAGCTAATTGCTACAGTATTAAAAACTGGTGTTGTGTCAAAAACAAAAACAACAAATTTATGTAAGCAATTGAAAGTTCTTGCTGCAGATGCAGATGGTGCATATGGTATACGAGCAACAGATAGGGATATATCTTTTGGTAGAACCGATGTATATAAAGTAATTGCAGTGTATGATTCTGAATCAACTAGTGCTAATGCTACAGTTCCTTCAATGACATTAACTTCTGCAACTGGAACATTTGAAAGAGGAGAAAGAGTTGTCGGCTCTAACTCTGGAGCTACTGGAAGAATTATTACAACTGTTAGTCCTATGTCCTATTCTTTGCAGGGTAATGCTGGTGCAATTAACTTTGCGGCAGGAGAAGTTATTGTTGGTACATCTAGTGCAGCTACAGCTACGGTTGGAATTGTTACTGAGGGAAGTAAAGTTATAACGAGCAGATTTAGTTTAGATACAGGACAACGAGATAACTATTATGACATTGCAAGACTAGTTAGAAAAATAAGCGCACCAATACCTTTAGGTAGACTTCATATTGTTTATGATTATCTAGAGCATGGTTCTGGAGATGCATTTACTGTTGATTCATACAACCCTCTTAGTGGACAAATGGAATATGATAATATTCCAGTATATACTGGAACAAAAGTTGATCCAGATTCAACAGAACCTACTGGTACTTTTCCACTTAGAGACTGTTTTGATTTCCGTCCTACAGTACAAAATACTGCAGGTACTTCAGTATCTATTACTGAGATTGATCAAATAACTGCAGCATCATTTCACTTTGATGCTAGAGTATTTACTGGAACAGGGGGGGTTGTTGTAGATTCTCCAAAACCTGCAAGTAGTCTTCAAGCTGATTTTGAATTTTTTATTGGATATAGGGCTGCAGTATATTTACAGAGAAATGGTCGATTTATAGTAAGAAGTGGAATTTCTGATGAAAATCCTAAATATCCAAAGGATATACCTGACACTCTAAAGTTAGCATCTATAGATATTCCACCATTTACTTTCAGCCCAAATGATGTAACAATTACAAGATATAAAACTCAAAGATTTACCATGAGAGATATTGGTAGAATAAAAGATCGTGTGGAAAGACTTGAAGACCTTACTGCGTTATCTCTATTAGAAAAATCTGCAGAGTCATTTGAGATACAAGATCAAAATGGATTAAACAGATTTAAATCTGGTTTTGTTGTGGATAATTTTAAAGGACATAGAGTTGGTGCTGCTTTAAATCCAGACTATAAAATTGCAGTTGACATTATTAATGGCGAATTAAGACCAAAATGTGTTATGAGAAGTGTCAATCTAATTGAAAAATTTACTAATGATACTGATAGAACAGCTCAAAATTATCAAAGAACTGGAGATTTGATTACTTTACGATATGAAGAAATTGCACTTATTGATCAAACTTTTGGAACACGGTTTGAAAATGTCCAACCATACTCATCTCCAAACTGGATAGGAAACATTTCTCTATCACCATCTGGAGATGATTGGTTCGAAACAGAGAGTTTACCTATAATTAACTCTTCAGTACAGGGTGACTACGATACAGTTTTAGCAAATAATACCAATTCACTTGGTACTTTTTGGAATGCTTGGGAAATTTGTAGTGTGGGTGTTACTACAGATAGTACACAGGAGTGGAAAACAGAATATGGTGCTAAAGGATATACTAAATCTGAAGTTCAAACATCAATTGATACAACTACAACTAACAAACAACAATCTGGTGTAACTAATACTATTGTTGAAGATATTGTTTACACAGATAGTAGTGCAATATCTACATCTATAGTTCCATTCTGTAGAGCTAGAAAAATAAAATTTGTTGGTGAGTGTTTTATGCCTGGAATACAAGTATTTCCTTTCTTTGATGGAGTAGATGTTTCAGCATTTACTGAACCACTAAATGCAAATTATTCGAATGATACATTATCAAGTGTGTCAGCTGCTAATCAGGGACTATCTTTAGTTACAGATATTGCGGGTAAGGTTGAAGGATTCTTTTCAATTCCATCACATACTGAAATTGATGAAGTAAATAATCCAAAATTTGAGACTCAAAAAGAATTAGAATTTAGACTTACATCAAGTTCAACTAATGCAAAAATAGGATATAATGGTGTACTAGTTTCTAATGCTACTGCAGGTCACACAACTTATGAAGCTAAGGGCGTTCTAGAAACAACACAAGATACAATAACTGCAACAAGAAATGGTAAAATTGTTGTAACGGATGAAAATCAAACTACGTCTGTAACAGAAACAGGTGCTGCATACACAACCACATTAAGTAGTATCTATACTAATACATATGTGGCTCCAGTAACAAATACTGTAGTAGCTACTGTTGCAAAACACATTCAGACTGGGAATGGCAATAATAATGATAGAGGCGGTACGGTAAGCAGCACGGACTATGTGGCGCCTGTGGCCACTGTTGTTGGCCAACATGGCAAACGTGGTAGTAACGATTCTAACAACAAAGGATCAACTGGAGGTTGTTGTTTCATCATGCTAGAAGCTCGTTATGGTGATGGTACAATGGATAAGGTAGTTCGCCGCTATAGGGATGAGTATATGACAGATCGTAATCGCCGTGGTTACTACAAGCTTGCAGAAGTCTTAGTACCATTGATGCGTAAGTCTCGCACGTTTAAGTGGGTAGTAACAAAGACATTTGCTGACCCACTTGTATCTTATGGTAAATATTACTATGGAGAAAATAAAATTGGTGTAATATACTCTCCAGTAAAGAACCTTTGGATGAAAGTGTTTGATGCAATAGGTGGAGATACTGAGTTTATTAGAGAGAACGGCGAAGTTGTATAAAGTACATTGTCGCGATAATGTTTCTGATGAAACTGAAGAAAGTAAACTAGACTTATAAATAATAGTCAGGAATAAAGGAAATTATAATATGTCAGTACAACCATTAGGACAGACTTTTAAAGTAGATGTCTCAGGCGGATGCTTTCTTACGAGTGTAGAATTATATTTTGCATATAAAGACGCTTCCACACCTGTGTGGGTTGAGATAAGAAATGTTGTCGCTGGAGCGCCAGGGCAAAGAGTTCTTCCTTATAGCAGAAAAGTTCTAGAGCCAAGTTTTGTTCAAACAGACCCAAATGAAGGATCGGCTGCTACTACTTTTACATTCGAATCCCCTGTCTTTGTCCAAGAAGGTCAAGAATATTCACTAGTTATATTAACTAAAAGTCTAGATTATCGTATATGGACAGCACAGATGGGTGAATTAGATGTGATAACTGGAGGTGTTATCTCATCCCAACCAGCTCTCGGTGTATTATATAAATCTTCAAATGATAGCGCTTGGACACCTGCACAAAGCGAAGATTTAAAATTTAAACTAAATCATGCGTATTTTGATAATATACAAATAGGCGATGTATCATTAACGAATGATATTATAGGTGACCCTATAAACTATCCAGATAGTTCAGCTGATACCATTGGTCAAGCTTATGGCAGAAGACTTAAACCTAATCCTTTTCTTATCACTAACAGTTCTGCTGTAGTGAAAGTGAAACATCCAGATCATGGAATGTATTCCACATCAAATAATGTAGAAATTAGAAATGCCACTTCTGGATTAAGTACCACTTTAAATGGTGCAATTACGAATGCTGCAACATCTTTAGTATTAGACCCATCTGCAACTGGTGGTTCTTCTGTTACTGGATTTGCAGCAAGTAATGATTCTTCTAAAATATACTTAAAAATAGGTAATGAGATTTTAACAGGAACATTGTCTAATTTAAATGTAACTAGTCTTAGTAGAGCTCAGGGAAGCACTACTGCAGCTGCTCATGCCGATAACACTACAGTAGAACTGTATCAAATAAATGGAACACCATTAACAGAAATTAATAAAGTACATAATGCAATTGCAAATATCAATATTGATTCTTATACTATTGCAATCACTAATGCTCCAACTATATCTGGTTCTAGTGATACATCAGAAGTTGGTGGTATTTCTGTTTTTGCTTCAGAGAACTATAGATATGAAACTGTAAGAACTGTAGTAAAAACATTAGAATTTCCCCTAACAGACTTAACGTCATCGTTAGCTTCTACCTCTGGTACAAGTCCAAGTGGTACAGAAACTTCATTTAGTAAACTCGTAACTGATGAAAGAGGTATCTTGCTGAACGTAAATTCGGATTTAACTAGAACTAACATTGTAGCTTCTAATGTAAACGAAGAACTTGAACTAGCATCTGCAAAATCTTTTGAGATAAAATTTAGAATGGTCAGTGGTGCAACAAACCTATCACCTGTCATTGATTTAGATAGAGCTTCAGCAATTCTAGTAGGTAATGTTATTAATAATGTTGACTCTTCAACTGATGTTTATCCTACTTCAGACTTTGCTGCTTCAACTGAACCAGAAGGTGATCAAAACGCAGCCATCTATATTACAAAAAAAGTTGCATTAGAAAATCCTGCCACATCAATTAGAGTAAATTTTGCTGGAAATAAATCTGCAAGTTCAGACATTAAGGTTTTATTTAAAGTGTTAAGATCAGACGATTCATTTGACTTTGATGAACTTGGATATGAATTTTTCAATACTGATGGTTCAACAGATACTACAGTAAATAACTCATTAACTGTTGCAGATTTCCAGCAATATTCATATTCTGCTGGAATAAAAGATGATGGTATTGGTGCCAGTCTTGGTGAGTTTTCGCAGTTTGCAATTAAAATTGTTATGCAAGGAACAAACGCAGCACAACCGCCTCGTATAAGAGATTTACGAGTTATAGCATTGGCAACATAACATGACTATAATGAGAGTTGAAGGAAATGAAGATTTAGTTAGGGATACAAACTCTGGTGGTGCTATTATTAACACTAACAGAAATGCATACGAAATAGCAAAAAGAAGAGCATCTGAAGCACAAAAACAAAGAGATGAGATTAGAGGTGCTAACAGAGAGATAAATAATCTAAAATGTGAAATGCACGAAATTAAATCTATGTTAAAAACTTTATTGGAAAGAGACTAATGGCAATATCAGCATCACAAATCGCAACTACTAATACTCTAGAACAATTCAGAACTGAGTTTAATATTCTCCGTGATGATGTAAGTGGACTAGAGGATGGTTCAGTTACGTTTTCAGAAGTATCTGCTACAACTATTGGTTCTTCAACTCTTAATGTTAAAGAAGATGGTACTATCGTCTTTGAAGGTGCTACTGATAATGCAAACGAAACTACACTTACAGTAATAGACCCAACAGGAGATCATACTATCGTGTTCCCTGACCAAGGTGGTTTGGTAAGCTTAATAGGTGGAATAAAAACAAATGCTGACGATGATATTGTACTAGATGATGTCGGCAGTAGACTATTACTAGAAGATGTTATGGATGGTGATACAGGTAGTTTCTTATCTTCACACGGTGTAACATTTGCAAATAATGATGTATCCCTATCTGGTAAATTAGTTATTGGAGATGGCGAAACAATTGGTTCTACATCAGATACCGACTCTTTATCAATTAGTTCTACTGGTGTTGTCAACTTCACTCAAAGACCAACCTTTGCTGCATCTGTCACAATACAAGATGGTGGATCAATTGGTAGTTCAAGTGACCTTAACGCTGTAACGATTAGTTCTGGTGGAGTAGTTGCTGTAACGGCAACGACAGCGAATACAAGTACATCTAACGGGGCCCTAACTGTTGCAGGGGGTGTTGGTATAGCCGCTGATCTATCAGTTGGAGATGATGTAAGACTTATTTCGGATAGTGCTGTATTGTCTTTCGGTGCAGATAGTGATGTAACACTTACTCACGCTGCCGACACAAGTTTAACACTTAATGTTTTAATGGCTGCAACAACCTTTGAACCTACAGGTGACACAGCAGCTGGGGATGACGCCGCATTTGGTTACACAAGTGTATTGGGTGCAATTTTAACAGGACAAGGTAGCACAAATGATGTCACTCTTGTAAATGATGCTGATGCCACAGTTCTTGGAATACCAACTGGCACAGTTAATGTTACTATGGCTGGTACATTGGATGTAGTAGGTGATATCACTGGTTCTACATTAAATGCTGATGGAGACACTTCAGCTGGAGATGCCGCGGCAATTGGTTATACGGCAGCAGAAGGACTTATCTTAACTGGACAAGGTTCTACTTCAGATGTTGTTATTAAGAATGACGCTGATACCACTGTAATGAGTATCGCTACTGGTACAGACGATGTTGTATTTGCAGGTGACGTAACTGTTAGTGGTAACTTAGATGTTACTGGAACATTTGATCTAAGTGACTCCAATTTTACAAACGCTGGAGACATACAACTAGATAGTATTACTGGTGATGGGGATACAAATACAAGTATCACTTTCTCTGGTTCAGATATAATTACATTTGCAACAGGTGGTTCAACTGCAGCCACACTCAACGCTTCCCAAGTTCTTACCCTAAGTGGTAATCTTCTTATTCCAGATGCTGGTACTATTGGTTCTGCATCTGATACTGATGCAATGTCTATCTCTTCTGGTGGTGTAGTTAACTTTAGTGCTAGACCTACTTTTGCGGCATCATTAACTATACAAGATGGTGGTTCTCTTGGTTCTGCAAGTGATCTAAATGCCATGACAATTAGTTCTGGTGGTGTGGTTGCGGTAACTGCAACAACTGCTTCAACTAACTCTACATCTGGTGCTTTGACAGTGGCAGGTGGTGCTGGTATCGCTGCTGACTTAGGTGTCGGTGATGATCTTAGAATGATCAGTGATGGTGCAATTGTAGCTTTCGGTGCTGATGGGGATGTTACTCTAACACACGTTGCAGATACAGGATTATTACTTAATACTACAATGGTTGTTCAGTTTCGTGATTCTGCAATTAACATTGGTTCACCGCAGGACGGTGATTTAGACATTAATGCAGATGATGAAATAGAATTAAATTCAACTCTAATTGATATTAATGGTAACGTAGAAATTAGTGGTACTCTTGCACAAGCAGATGCCTTAACAATGGCTACAAACAAGAAGATAATCTTCCGTGACTCAGCAATTCACATTAGTTCAACTGCTGATGGAGATATGAGCATAGCTGCTGATGACGAAATAGACATAACCTCAACATTGATAGACATTAACGGTAATGTAGACATATCTGGTACTATTGCCGCCGCAGATGCCTTAACAATGGCTACAAACAAAAAGATAATCTTTCGTGACTCTGCAATTCACATTAGCTCAACTGCCGATGGTGACTTATCTATCGCTGCTGACGATGAGATAGACATAACCTCTACCTTGATTGATATTAATGGTAATGTTGAGATTAGCGGCACACTTGCACAAGCAGATGCCATAACAATGGCTACAAATAAAAAGTTAATCTTCCGTGATGCCGCCATTCATATTAGTTCTGTTAATGATGGCGATTTAATGATTGTCGCTGATGATGAAATAGACATAACCTCAACTTTGATTGATATTAACGGTGCTGTAGAGATTAGTGGTGCTACTACACAAACAGGAATATCAACATCTGCTGCAAAGGACGTATTTAATGCTGGTATGTCTGTAAAGAATGGTGCTACAGGGCCGGGATTTATAGAATTTTTTGAAGACTCAGATCATGGAACTAACAAAGTAATCGTACAAGCAAATTCTGCTGACCAGAGTTATTCTGGAGATATTACATTAACATTACCTGCCGCAACTGGAACACTTGCAACACTTGCAGCAGCTGCAGATGAAGCAACTGCTCTAGCAATTGCACTTGGATAGAAGTTATAAATAGAGGTAAAGGAAGAATAAACTATGGCAAACACATTTAAAGTAATAAATTTTGCAGCAGAACCTGCCTCAGCAGGAACACCGTATGTAATGTACACTGCAGCATCTGGTACAACAACAGTTGTTCTTGGTTTGATATTAGCAAACATCGACTCATCTCAACGTACAGCAACTGTTAGGTTGGTAAGTGATACAGCAAATAGAGCTGTTACTAATAACGCTGCAAACGGAACAAGTGTTGTTATTAAAGATGCACCAATTCCAGCAGGCAGTTCATTAGAACTTATGGCAGGAAACAAAGTTGTGCTAGAAACAACAGATCAGATTACTATTGATTGCGATGTCGCCGACAAATTAAGTGGCACATTAAGTATCATGGAAATAACGTAAGGATAATATAGTATGCCATATTTAGGTCGCAGTTCAAATTTTGCTGTAAGGACAGTATTTACATACACTCCAAGTGCTGGTGATACATCAGTAAGTGGTGGTGATGTTGATGGTAAGATATTACATTTTATTGATGGTCGATATGCTGAAGTCTACCTAAATGGTGTAAAACTTAAACTTGGTACAGACTACAACACTGATACTGCAGACACTATTGCTGGACTGACTGCACTTGCTGCAAATGATGAAATCGAAGTAGTTGTTTATGATTCATTCAATGTGAGTGATACAGTAAGTGCAACAACTGGTGGTACATTTACAGGTGCTGTAGTTTTTGCTGGTGGGTTTCAAGGGGATGCAGGCAATCTAACTCTAAAGGACACAGCCACTGCAGATGGTTCTTCACCTACTTTAACTTTACAAACTGGTGATACAGATATTGCTGTTAATGATGTATTAGGTACAATTGCATTTCAAGCACCAGACGAGGGTGCTGGTACAGATGCTATTCTGGTTGCGGCTTCTATTGCTGCAGTATCTGAAGGTGACTTTAGTAGTTCTAATAATGCTACCTCATTACAATTTTTAACTGCGGCATCGGCTGCAGTTGGTACTGGTGGCGGTAGAATGATTTTTAATTCTGGTGCAAACTTATTAGTAAAAGATTTAGACACAGCCGATGGTTCTTCTCCAACAATAACTTTACAAACTGGTGATACTGATATTGCTGCTGATGATGTATTGGGTTCTATCAATTTTCAAGCACCAGATGAAGGTGCTGGTACTGATGCAATTTTAGTTGCAGCTGGTATTCGGGCTGTGTCTGAAGGTGACTTTAGTAGTTCTAATAATGCTACCTCATTACAATTCTTAACAGGTGCATCTGAAACTGCTACAGAGCAAGTAACTATAGATAGTGCAGGTCATGTGGTTATAAATAATTCAGGCACTTCTGATGGTGGATTTTTAACTATTCAAACAGGAAATACCCATCCAACAGCACCTACATTTATGAGTACAGGAACTACTCAGTTATTCTTAAAAGATACTGACGCAGCCAGTAATAATAAATACTGGGGTTTTCAAGTTTCTGGTGGCTCCCTTAATATTATTACTTGTGATGATAACAGAGCAGGTGGCTTTGCTACACCATTAGAATTTACTCAAACTGATATTAAAATAGGTACTGGTGCTGATTTAATTACAAACACAGCAGGTACATCTAACGTAAGAATTGGTGTAAACGCAGGTAACTCAATACTCTCTGGCGGTAACCAGAATACTGTAGTGGGCGATGAGGCGGGAACGGCTCTTTCGGTAGGTATTGAAAATGTTCTTATTGGTCATCTAACAGGTGATGCCTTAACAGACGCTGATTTTAACGTAGCAGTTGGACGTGCTGCATTAAGCACAGACACAAAGGGTAATAAGTCTACAGCTATTGGTCAGGGTACTTTAAACGGTCAAAACTTCACTACTTCTACAGACACTTTCAACACTGCTGTTGGTTTTTTTGCAGGTCTAGCAGTCTCCACGGGCAAGTTTAACACCCTTATCGGTGGTCTATCAGGAGATGCTATTACATCGGGTGATAACAATGTTGCTATGGGCTACTCATCTTTAACTACTAATATACTTTCAGATAGAAACGTAGCAATAGGTAATTTTGCACTAGCCTCTCACAACCAAGCTTCTTCTATAGATTCATATAATATAGCGATAGGTCATGATGCAGGTGTAGCAATGACCACGGGCATACGAAACACTATCATAGGTTCACTTGCTGGCGATGCTATTACTGATTCAGACTTTAATGTGGCGTTGGGTTATGCATCATTATCAACAAATGTTTTAGGCAGTAGAAATACAGCAATAGGTTTTGGGACATTAGAAACACTTAACCCTGTAGATGGAAATGGTGCTAATGTTGCTGCCGATACCTACAACGTGGCGGTAGGACACGCTGCAGGTACTGCAATTACCACAGGCATAGTCAACACGTACCTTGGTGGCGAGGCGGGTGCTGCAAATACAGTTGGAAATAACAATGTAGCCTTGGGATTCAAGGCTTTGTTTACAGACTCACATGGGTCACAGTCAGTTGCTGTTGGTGTAGGTGCTTTGCAGGTGCAAGATAATGGCACTACTGCAACTAGCTTTAATAATACCGCAGTAGGTTATAATGCAGGACTAATAGTCACCACTGGCGTCGGCAATGTACTTTTGGGAGCCAACGCAGGGTCAAACGTGACTACTGGTGGTGGAAATATTATAATAGGTGACTCCGATAGTGAAGCTGCTGGAGCCAACCACCAAATAATTATGGGAAATTCCGTTAATGGGGTAGGTCAAGATGACTTTACTTTTGGACGAGGTGGATTAGACTGCAACATTGCTTTTGGTTCAGAAGAAATTACTGCACCGTCTGATCAAAGATATAAAGAAGATATAGCAGATGCTACAGCAGGTTTAGCTTTTATAAAAGACTTACGGCCTGTTACCTTTAAGTGGAGAAAAGAAAAAGATGTGCCGTCAGATCACCCTTCCTATGTTGAAGGTTCTGACACAAGAGTAATGAATGATTATACAAATCATGGTTTCATTGCTCAAGAAGTAAAG
>ENA-OSJC01002222-OSJC01002222.1-marine-metagenome-genome-assembly--contig:-NODE-2222-length-14873-cov-5.440524_pt1 | contig 14873 bp, 12 predicted proteins | sample MGYA00237885_ERZ534234 | MGnify/ENA primary metagenome ERZ534234 (study PRJEB26413, sample SAMN06343907) | marine metagenome | isolation source: coastal waters | place: Atlantic Ocean: West Antarctic... | reverse complement strand
TCGGGAGCCATGGGACGATACAGGGGGTCTGTTGTGTTTTGTGTGTCCACGACGGCCGCCATGCGCTCCAAGGTGGCGCGCACTTGCTCCGCACTGCACACGCCGTGACGCAGCCAGTTGGCGATGTGCTGACTTGAAATGCGCAGGGTGGCGCGATCTTCCATCAGGCCGACCTGATTGATGTCGGGCACTTTGGAGCATCCCACGCCCTGATCAATCCAGCGCACGACATAGCCCAGTATGCCCTGTGCGTTATTGTCCAGCTCCCGCTGAATCTCATGCTCACTGAGACCAGCGGCGCCTTTGAGTGGAATGCTCAGGATGTCGTCTAACGAGGCGCGAGCCTCCCCCAATAATTGGGTCTGCCGTTCGGCGACGTTCACCTCATGGTAATGCATGGCGTGCAGCGTGGCCGCGGTCGGTGAGGGCACCCATGCGGTGCTGGCGCCGGCTTGCGGGTGCGCGATCTTATTTTGCATCATGTCGGCCATCAGGTCTGGCATGGCCCACATCCCTTTGCCGATCTGAGCCTTGCCCAGCAGTCCACAGCGCAGCCCTGTATCGACATTCCAGTCCTCATACGCGGTGATCCACGGTTCCTGCTTCATCGCTCCCTTGGGCGTAATGGCGCCGGCGTGCATGCTGGTGTGTATCTCGTCGCCGGTGCGATCCAAGAATCCGGTGTTGATAAACACTAGGCGCTCGCGCGCTGCACGAATGCACTCTTTCAGGTTTACCGTGGTGCGTCGCTCCTCGTCCATGATGCCCATTTTAAGGGTGTTGCGTGCCATACCCAGGACATCTTCAATGCGGTCGAATAGGTCACAGGTGAAGGCCACTTCATCCGGGCCGTGCATTTTAGGTTTCACAATATAGACGCTGCCCTGCGGTGAGTTGCGATCACTGCCTGACGTCTTGTTCAGGTCGTGCAGCGCGATCATCGCCGTGAACATGGCATCCATAATGCCCTCTGGAATCTCATCACCGTTGGCATCCAATATGGCGGGTGTGGTCATCAGATGGCCCACATTGCGCACGAACATCAGGCTGCGTCCGGCCAGCACCAACTCACCGCCATCGGACGCTGTAAAGCGGCGATTCTGGTTGAGTCGGCGGGTCACTGTCTTGCCGCCTTTGTCAAAACGATCTTCCAGATCGCCACGCATCAAGCCCAGCCAGTTGCGGTAAGCGACGGTTTTATCCTCGGCGTCCACGGCTGCGACGGAGTCTTCGCAATCTTGAATAGTGGTGAGGGCCGCTTCCAGCACGACGTCTTTGACGCCTGCTGCATCCGTCGCACCAATGGGGCTTGCCGGGTCGATCTGGATTTCGATATGCAGGCCATTATGGCGCAGCAGGATGCTCTCCGGCGCCGCACTATCAGCGCAATAGCCGCGCAGTTGTGCCGGCTCTCGGAGTCCACCTGTCGCACCGTTCGTAAGCGCTACTAACAAGGCGCCATCCACTAATGCGTAGGCTGTCGCATCCGCATGGCTGCCCTCCGTGAGCGGGCAGTGACGGTCGAGAAAGTGTTTGGCGTAGGCGATAACCTTTGCGCCGCGCACCGGATTGTAGGCGCCAGCGCGCTCGGCGCCGTCGGTTTCTGGAATCACGTCAGTGCCGTATAAAGCATCGTAAAGGCTGCCCCAGCGGGCATTCGCCGCGTTCAGGGCGTAGCGGGCATTCATCACGGGCACCACCAGCTGTGGTCCCGCCAGCGTGGCGACTTCTTCATCAACGCCTGTGGTGCTGATCTGAAAGTCCGATCCCTCAGGGAGCAGGTAGCCAATCTCTTGCAAAAAGGTCTTGTAGGCCTCGCGGTCGTAGTCGTGACCTGGCTGAGCCTGATGCCATGCATCAATCTTGCCCTGCAGGTCGTCTCGGGTCTGCAGCAAATCACGGTTGTGTGGCCCTAGCGTGTCAACGATGGATTCCAGACCCTGCCAGAACTGGGCGGGTGTGACACCCGTACCAGGGGCAATGTCGTTTTCCAGAAGTTGGTTGAGAACGGCTGCAACCTGCAAGCTCCCCTGTTGCACACGATCCGTCATATTCATACCTCTCATTAAACGATGGCCACGGCAAACCCCAAGCGGCTCAGAAACCGAGTTTAGGTGTCAGACTAAAATTTAGCTAATTTATCGTTTTTATCGCCGCCATTAGAAAGGTGAATGGCGTTAAAGCGTTGGCTCCTGTCCGTTGAGCTCTCTGGCGGTGTCTGCAATCAATTTACGCAACCACTTATTGGCGGGGTTGTGCTGTAACAGGGGACTCCACGCCATTTTTAGTTCTAGCGGTGGAATCTCTAGCGGCGGCTCACGCAATACCACGCGCGGGTTGTTCAGTTTGAGCTGCGCTGCGCGGGTGGGGAGGGTGACGATCAGGTCGTTCTGTTCTGCCAGTGTCATCGCCGCTTGATAGTGACGGGTAAACACGCGTATTTGACGCTTTTTCCCCAGCCTGTTGAGGGCCGCATCCACCCATCCCAAGCGTTGAACGTCGCTCGGGTCTACGCCCACACCCACACCCATGCCGGTCTTGCTGACCCACACATGGTTGGCCTTGAGATAATTCTCCAGTGTGAAATCTTTCAGTACGGGATTTTCCGGGCTCAGTACGCAGGTAAAACTGTCATCCCACAAGTGTATTTGGTGGAAGGATTGAGGCATGGAGTCGAACCGATTGATCACCATATCGACTTTGCCGCGCTCTACATCTAAAAAGCTCACGTCCGAAGGTGTCATGATATCCAGCGTCAGGCCCGGCGCCAGCGTGCGCAGTTTTCCCAGCACGCTGGGGAATAAGGTCGACTCTGCGTAATCACTGGCCATAATGCGAAAAACGCGCTGTGCAGTACCCGCTTCAAAGTCCCCGCGAGGTTGTACGGCCTGATCAATCTTGCTCAGTACCTCGCGCACCACCGGCTCCAGCTCGAGCGCGCGCTCAGTAGGCGTCATGCCCTCGCTGGTCCTGACCAGTAACGGGTCGTTGAACAGTTCTCGCAGACGGCGCAGGCCATTACTCATGGCCGGCTGTGACAGGTTGAGTTGGTTGGCGGCCTGAGTCACGTTGCGTTCGCGCAGCAGCGCATCTAGGTAGACCAGCAGGTTGAGATCGATCCGATTGACTTTCACGACACGCTCCGTATTCATTTTGTGAATGAAAAATATACTAGGTATTGTCTGGGGGAATTATACCCGCAATCTAGCGATTGCCAACACTCTACGTAGGTGGCGGTCATCAGAGTTCGGTTTGTGTCTGTACGCCACAATGTATACTGCCCGCACTGCGCTAATTTTGGAGTCACTATGACCACGATTTCGACCCCTGATCTATCGGATGAGGCACCCGAGGTAGGTGCCTTGGAATTGCAACTGGTGAACTATGGAAAAGTCCGACAGTTTGGGGGGGCTGTCGTCACCATCAAATGCCACGAAGACAATTCACTGGTAAAGGCGTGTGTCGAGGAGCCGGGAATGGGCCGCGTTATCATGGTGGATGGCGGCGGTTCTATGCGGCGTGCGCTGCTGGGTGACCTACTGGCAGAGAAGGCAGCAGCCAATGGCTGGAGCGGTCTTATTATCAATGGGGTTGTCCGCGACGTGGATGAAATTGGCCGAACTTCTATTGGCGTGCAGGCATTGGGTTGTTGTCCGATCAAGACCGAAAAGCGTGGCGAGGGGCAGCGCGATATTGAGTTACGCATCGGCGGTGTAAACATCGCACCGGGTGATTACATTTATGCCGACAATAACGGGGTGCTTGTCAGCAAGCGGCCTTTGCTCTAGTTATCACCGCGTTTTGGGGTGGATTTTTAGAGCAGTCGCAGGGATAAATCGAGCGGTTTGCAGTCTTTGGTCAGCGCACCAATTGAAATAAAGTCCACACGCGTTTGCGCGATGGCGAGCAGTGTTTCTGCGGTCACATTGCCAGAAGCTTCCAGTTCAACGCGTCCACTCGCCAAGCTGACGGCCTGCACAATGTGCTCAATAGGAAAGTTGTCCAGCATCACTCGGTCGCAGGCTGCGGCCAGGGCTTCTTCTAGCTCTGAAAGGTTTTCAACTTCCACTTCCACCGGTTTTTCCGGGGCATAATTTCTGGCAGCGGTGACGGCCGCAGCGATACTGCCGCAGGCAGTGATGTGGTTTTCCTTGATCAGGAAGGCGTCGTAAAGCCCAATGCGGTGATTGTGGCAGCCACCGCAGCGCACAGCGTACTTTTGTGCAGCGCGTAATCCGGGAATGGTTTTACGAGTGTCCAACAATTTGACGCCGGTTCCCTTTACGATATCGGCGTATCGACGACTGGTTGTTGCTGTGCCCGACAACAGCTGCAGAAAGTTAAGCGCACAGCGCTCACCGGTGAGCAAACTTCTAGCCGGCCCCTCAAGCGTGAACAGGGTGTCGCCTGTGTTGACTGTTTGCCCATCTTGACGATGCCAGTCAATGCTTACCGTCTCATCCAGAGCAACGAAGACAGCATCTACCCAGGCCTGTCCGCACAGCACGCCAGTTTCGCGGCTAATAACACGGCCTGTCGCTCGTGCCTCTGGTGCAATTAACGCGGCGGTAACGTCGCCACTGCCTACATCCTCTGCCAAAGCAGCACGGACATTCAGTTCTACGACGTTAGGGTCGGGAGCGATGAGTTGGGGCTTGGGCTGGTTCATAAGACAAAGGTGTGTAGCGAAAACGAAACACGATTGTAGCAGTTACTTACCGTGGCTGTTAACTTCCGTGGCTGGGTGCCTGTGGTCCCCCTACCGATAGAAATTCAGAGTAGACTATCGGCTAGGCAACAGGAGACTCGGTAACATTCAAACCCACTGTCAGGAATAATAACAGGTATGCAATACACACTGGAGCAGGGTTGGTTGCGTGAGGCGAGGCGGGTGTCTTCCCCTAATTGCGAGGTGCGCCCAGCAGGCTGCACTCCAGAACTGTTGGTTATCCATAATATTTCTCTTCCACCGGGGAGTTACGGTGGTGACTGCATAGAACGATTTTTCACTAATCGCCTGGCCTGGGACGAGCACCCGTTCTTCGAAGAGATCCGTGGTATGAAAGTGTCTGCGCATCTGTTGATACAACGCGAGGGTGGGCTTGTACAATTTGTCAATTTCAATGCACGCGCCTGGCATGCGGGTCAGTCCACTTACGAAGGGCGCAGCGATTGCAACAATTTCAGTATTGGCATTGAGCTTGAGGGTGCGGATGATGACCCCTATACCGATGCGCAATATGAAGTTCTATTAGGGGTTACGAATGCGCTAATAGCAAAGTACCCAGCTATGGGCGTGGATAAAATTGTCGGCCATTGCGACATTGCGCCAGGGCGCAAAACTGACCCGGGACCCGCCTTTGACTGGCCTCGTTATCGGCAGCAGTTGGAGGACGCAGGCCGCCCATAAAAAGTATCTGCTTTAATTGTCACGCGATTACGGTGTTTTTGCGCTGAGCTGCTAAGCTTTAAAAAACCGACACCCTGTTTTTTGCAATCGCTCTAGGGATACCTAAATCCACGATGAGGCGCGCTGATACCGATTTAACCCTGCCTTCAATCATTGCCGAACTGGGAGGTGCCTCGGCAGGTTTCGATCTCGTGCTGACAATTATTTTTCATGCGGACACTGCTCGTATTGGGCACAAAGCCGTGGTGCCAATGCAAACCGGTGATGCCCCTTGGGTACTAGGGCGCAGCAGTCCTGAGTTTACTGGAACATATGGCGGCGTCTCTGCAGCGCTCGATGACGCTCATATCAGCCGCCGCGCATTGCAATTTAGCTACCAGGGTAAGCGGCTGATGATTCGTCGATTTGATTCAGCCAGCCGCTGTCGCATCGGTCCTACCGAGTTGCACGGCAGCGTCGAGCTGCAGTGGGATAAGTTGCTCAAAGGGGTCCCTTTGATGCTAGGTCACAGTATTGTGCTTATGCTGCGACTCGCCAAGCGCAGCGTTATAACGGATCAAGCCAGCGGTCATAGTGATCCGCTGCGCGGCAGCAGTGGTTGTATGGAGGACATTCGGGAGCAAGTCGCTCGTGCCGCTAAACACGACATAGATGTGCTCATACGGGGCGAAACAGGTACTGGCAAGGAATTAGTTGCTACTGCTATTCATCGTGCTAGTGGTCGCACGCAAGGCCCCATGATCAGTGTCAATATGGCCGCGATCCCTAATGAGCTGGCGGCGTCCGCCCTGTTTGGCAGTGCTCGTGGCGCCTTTACAGGCGCGGATAGGGCAACCGCGGGTTATTTCGAGCAGGCAGAGGGTGGTAGCCTGTTTCTGGATGAGATTGGAGATGCCTCGGTGGAGCTGCAACCGCTGTTGTTACGTGTCCTAGAGCAGCGTGAAATTCAGGCGGTCGGAGGTCTGATAAGACGCGTGAATGTGCGCGTCATATCTGCCACGGATGCAGTGCTTGAGGGTGAGGGGTGTCATTTCAAAGCGGCATTACGCCATCGTCTTGCGAGTTGCGAAATAGTGCTGCCGCCGTTACGCGAACACCCGGAAGATATGGGTGAGCTGTTATTGCATTTTCTTGAGCGCAGCGCGACGGAGGTTGGTCGCACGGAATTATTACCTCATGCGCAGAGTCTCGCACGGGACATTGCCGCTTGGGCAATACTTTTTTTTCGCTTTGTGAGTTATCGCTGGCCAGGAAACGTTCGAGAGTTGTCGAACTTCGCCCAACAGGTCATTCTCGCAAGCGAGAAGACGCCGATCTTGAACGAAAACCTGCAGTTAACGCTGCTGGGGAAAAAAGCTAAAGCGCACTTAAGTGAACAGCTGCCGTCACGCCGTAAAATCCGTGATATCGACGATGATGTTTTTGATCAAGCAATGGTCTCTAACGGCAGTGAAGCGCTGCGTGTTGCATTGCAGCTAGGGGTTTCGCGGGGCGCGGTTTACCGGCGTATTAAAATGTCATCTCGTTATCGTTTGGCCACAGAAATCCCACTGGATGAGCTGCAGCATGCCCTGACTCAGCACGGCGGTGATAGCAGAGCTGTCGCTAAACAATTGCAGGTCTCCGTGAACAGTTTACGTTGTCATCTGCGCCATTCGCAGCTTTTTTATCAATGAGCACATGAATCTTGATAGCAAAGTAGGGCCCTACCGCATTCTGCGGCTGATTCATCAGGGCGGGCAGGGGCGGGTATTCCTCGGCTACGACACGCGACTGCAGCGCAGAGTGGCGATCAAAATCTACACCCTTCCTGCCACGCGTGGTGCTCGCCGGCTGATGCGGCGTGAAGCGCAATTGGTGGCCACCATGCAGAGTCACAAGGTGGTGCAGATCTACGACATTATAGAGTCTAGTACACACCTCGCTATGATCATGGAGTACGTGCCGGGATCCAGTCTAGAAGAGTTCCTGGCCGTGGTACGCCCCTCTCTAGCGAGTGTGCTGACAGTTGGCGCTGACATTGCTGGGGCGCTTGCACTGGCACGGCAACAGCACATTGTGCATGGTGATGTAAAAGCCGGAAACGTATTGATCACGGAATCCGGGCGAGCAAAGCTCACCGATTTTGGCATTGCTAGGAATACAGGAGAGCAGCCATCCCGGCAATGGGAGGCGGGGAGCGCTCACGCGCTCTCTCCAGAACAGTATCTCGGCCACTCGTTAGATGAACGTGCAGACCTATTTGCTTTGGGCTGTTTATTTTACCGTATGCTAAGCGGTAAGCAGCCTTTTTTCCGTGACGGACGTCCTGATCCGAATTTACTGTTAAAGCATTCCGCGCGCCCCCTCAAAGACATTGTCGGTGATGACGTGGAATTGCCGGATCAGCTGATAGAACTGATCGATAGACTGTTGCAAAAGGACCCTGCGAGGAGAGCCGACCACGTGCGTAAGGTGCGACAGATATTATGGTCCCTGTTGCTGAGGCTTCCAGTATCCTCTGGCAATAGCCTGTTGCTTGAAGCCCGCCCCTATTTTCGACCTGAATCTCTTGCCAATACGTCGCTATTAATACCTAAGGGCCTGACACATCAGGGGCGGTTTGCAGCAGTGCACTCCGGCACGAGAATGGTGGGGTTCTGGCATCGGATAACAGCGTTGAGGTGGCCAGTTCGGGTAGCTGCTGCCGTTGCTATTGCAGTCGCGCTAAGTGGAGCGCTAGTGATGACGATGCAGAGCAGAGTGACGCCTATCGTGTTCGCGTTGCCGATAACGTCTATTAGTCCAGAGATGGAATTACTGCCCGATATTTCTCGTGTCTGGCTAGTGCAGGAGGTGACAGAAGCACTGGCAGAACAGCTGCGTAGGGTGCGGATAATCGGTCCCGTCGGGGCTGCTCCCAGAACCACCGTCTATTCCGCCGGAGAACCCACGAATTGGAACGAGGCACCGGAGTTGGCTGTTCAAATTACCCTGCACTGTGCGGGTAATCTGTGTGTGTTTTCGATTGATCGTGAGCAGTCTGGTTCCCGCTTGAATCGGCAGGGTATTTTGTTGCCCGACATGTCGATGCAGCAGTGGCGCGATATCGTGCGCAGCACGACGTTGGCGCTCTATCGCTGATTTACGCGAATGCGACGGTACAGACCGACATCAGCATCATAGGTGACCCGAAATACAGTGGTTTGTCCCACACCCCATTCAATTTTCAAGGCGGCTGTATAAACTGCCGCCCAGCACGAATCTCGCGGTAACCTAAAACTACCAGCGAGACCATTGTGATCGCTAAGAAAAATGCGATGGGTCGCCTGGTTGTCAGCGACAGAACGTCAGTATTTATAGCTTTTTATGCGCTTCAATAGCGCGCGGTTGTGAGGGGCATCAATGCCATGCTGGTCGGCGACTCGAAGCAGGAACCCGGTGATATAGTCGATTTCGGTACGCCGACCGCCCTCGACATCCTGCAGCATGGAAGAACGATTGCGCGCAGTTCCCGCAATGACGCCCGCGACTCGCTGTGGCAATGCAGTTGCAATCTGTGCAAAACCAGCGGCGCGAGTGATCTGGGAGACCTCGTCACACAGGGTTGCGACGTGTGCCATCAATTCCCTGCGCTGGCCCAGCTCGCCGTTTGTGCAGTTATGTACGGCGGTGAGTGGGTTGATGATGCAATTAATGGCCAATTTTGACCACTGTGCCGCCTCAATATTGCTGTCCCATAAGCATGAATCCATCGCACGCGACCATGGGTCAAACCACAGGGGTGGTTCGTGCTGGCCCTGTCGGCCAATGCGGGTCTCTCCGCGGCCGGTATGCCGTATGTGCTGTGGTGATATGCAATAAGCTCCTTCGGTCGTGGTGCCGAAAAAAAGGTTTAGGTGTGGCCAGTCTTTGGATAGCTGCTCAGCGAGGCCCATGCCGTTGACCATTATCACTATCAGGCTGTTCTCGCATAGAAGATGGACAATGCTCGCCACAGCGTCGTGCACATCATAAGCCTTCGTTGTTACCAGTAAATGGGAGATGGTCTCCTGATTCTCAGGCGTCACAACTGGCAACTGTTGTTCGCTGCGTGTACCGTTGCGATCTATGATGAGGGGCAGCGATGCCTGTGGTGTTCCTTTGCGCATGAGCAGCGTAATATTGCATTCGCTGCTGCGAAGATGTGCAGCGTAAAGGCAGCCCATGGCACCGGCACCCAGTATATGCCAGTGTGGCTCCCCTGCAGTCAAAATGGGCGCAGTGGTGTTGAAAACTGATCGCGGCGCATTACTATGTAGTTCCTATTTTTAGCGGATTCGGAGAGCAACACTATGCCATCGTTTGATGTGGTTTCGGAAGTGGATATACACGAGTTAACGAATGCGGTGGACCAGGCCGCAAGGATTGTGGCTAACCGGTTTGATTTCAAGGGTATTGAGGCCTCCTTTGAACGTGAAGAGCGTAGCGTGGTGATGACCGCCGAAGCGGAGTTTCAGGTGAGCCAGATGGAAGATATGTTGCGCGCTGCGCTGATCAAATGCGACATTGATCCCGCCGCGATGGATGTCTCAGACATGCTGACGACGGGCAAGACCGTGCGCGCGACCGTAGTGCTGCGACACGGACTCGACTCCGCCCAGTGCAAGGCAATCGTTAAGCGAATTAAGGACGCAAAACTCAAGGTTCAGGCTCAGATTCAGGGCGACCAGGTTCGGGTTACAGGGAAGAAACGCGACGATTTACAGCAGGTGATGGCGCTGTTGCGAGAGGAAGACAACGGTGCGCCGCTGCAGTTCAGTAATTTTCGCGATTAGCTGGAACCTTGTGAGAGTTTGGTCATCAGTGCAGCCGATTTTTCTTCGATAGCCTCAGCGGTCAAAACCGGTTTGTCCAATGCCAGGTACCAAAGCAGTTCCAAGTAACCGTAAATGCAGCTGTATTGGTTCAGTAGGCCTCTCTCCCGAGCATCGGGAGCTCGGCCTAAATAGGCCGTCATCAGGGCGTCTGTGTCCGCCTTAGACAAGAGATCACCGTTTGCAATGACCGCGAGATCATACCAAGGGCTTCCCATGGCGCAGTATTCCCAATCGATAGCCCACAGCCTGCCAGCGCTGTAAAGTCGATTGGCCTGGAGCAAGTCGTTATGACACAGAACTGGAGTGCATGGCTGGTGGTTAATCTCCGATAGAATCCCTGACACCTGGTCTCCACTTTTTCGCAGGTCAGCATTCAGTGGCCGACTGTTGCGTTCCAGCCGCTTTTCATACTGCAGAATCCGTTCGACCAGATTTAGACGATGATGCCGCGCAGGCAGTTGATGTATGGCACGCAGTAGCTGACCAACCTGAGTCATATCGGCGTTATATGCCGCTTCCGGCGCCAGATAGTCGCAAACGAGACTGCCCAGTTCAGGATTAAAGTACCGTGGTTGCGGCGCTAATCCGGCACTGTGGGCCGCTTGCAGCGCACGCCATTCCGTTTGGCGGTTGAGCCCGTTAGAGGCAGGGTCTAGCCCATCGATGCGGACGACAAAATGCTGCCCCGATTCTACCAGCACGCTAAAATTGCTGATGCCGGGCGTTAGGACGCGGACGACGTTTGGGACGCGAGTCAGCTCAGGAGTGCAGTGCCAGTGCGGCCACTGCGAAAGGGTCTGCTGTAGCTTCAACTGGATGTTGCGCGGCAGTGCGCTAACCATTGGCATTGCCTCTTGCGATTGCATGATTAGTATAGGCCGCTTACACTCTTTATCCAACACGGATATGTTCAGGCTGTGCTGTATCATGGCGAAAAATAGACATAATGCATGGCGGATGCAGATAGTGGGTAACAAAACCGTTGACGATGTGATGGCCTGAGATGGTGACTGTGTGGGGTAATCTCGCCTCAGTATTGTGGTTTTTTGAGGAATTGCCGTGAGTAAGCTTGACGTTCTATTTGAAAAAAATCGGGATTGGGCGCTTAGTGTCAAAACAAGCGATCCGCTGTTTTTTGAAAAGCTGTCTGCACAGCAAAGCCCTGACTATTTATGGATAGGCTGTTCTGACAGCAGGGTGCCGGCCAACCAGATTGTGGGGCTGATGCCTGGTGAAGTTTTCGTGCATCGTAATGTCGCTAATATGGTCGTACATACAGACTTGAATTGCCTCACGGTATTGCAGTACGCGGTCGATGTGTTGCAAGTTAAGCATGTGATGGTAGTGGGTCATTATGGCTGCGGCGGTGTTGCCGCAGCCTACGAAAATGCGGACAACGGATTGATTGATAACTGGCTGCGCAATATTAAGGACGTACAGCACCATCACCAGTTGCAGCTTGATGCGATCGAGGATAAGACTCAACGACTAGAGTTGCTGTGCGAGCTCAACGTCATCTCCCAAGTATCTAATGTGTGTCATACGACTATTGTGCAAAATGCCTGGCAGCGCGGTCAGCCACTAGCAGTACACGGTTGGGTTTACAGTCTCAAGGATGGCCTTCTGAAAGATCTCAATTGCACCGTCGATAGCCTAGAACAGGTTGCGGACGCCTATCGCATAGACGCGTGAGTGAGTGAGTGAGTGAGAATAAAGACCATCTAAGCAAGCAGGTCGGTTGATCAGTCGGGGTTTAGTGCGATTTAAATTCATCGCCCACACTCGTGCGCTTTGTGACAAGGAGGTAGGGTCCTGTGACGTATAAGAACTTATTGTCCAGTGGGAAGATCGGCGACCTGGAATTGCGTAATCGTATTGTCATGACGCCCATGGGCAGCAATTTGTCCGAAGTGAGCGGACACTGTGGCGAGCGTATTCAGGCTTACTATGAGGCTCGTGCCCAAGGCGGTGCTGGAATGCTGATTGTCGGGGTGGCGTCAATTGCCTGGCCAGCGGGTGCTTGCAATCCCAATCAGGTGGCGATTTCCTCTGATGAGTTTTTGCCCGGTCTGCGCGAGCTAGCTGCGCGCATCAAACGGCATGGCTGTCGAGCTGCGGTACAGTTGCAACATGCGGGTAAGGTGGCGGTCTGTGATATTGCCGCGGGTCGCCCTATGCTCGTACCTTCTATTCCTGATAAATCACGCGATGAAATGGGCGCCGCTTTGACGTCCGCAGAAATGTCAGCGTTCGTTAAGTCTTACAGTAAAAAGGGTGCGAAGGTTGAGTATAAGGTTGCAGATCATGATGATATTCGTGAGCTTATAGAGCATTTCGCTGAAGCCGCAGACCGAGCCCGGCGTGCTGGTTTCGAGGGTGTTGAATTGCATGCCGGCCACGGCTATATTCTGTCTGAGTTTCTTTCCCCCAGTATCAACCGTCGCGACGATGAATATGGCGGTTGTCTTCGCAATCGCGCACGTCTGCTTGTAGAAGTCATCGAAGCAGTGAAGATCAGGGCAGGCAGTGATTTCCCCGTGTGGTGTCGTATAGATGCCTTGGAGTATCGCGTTGAGGGAGGGATATGTCTTGCCGACGCCGTTGAGACGTCTGTGCTGGCTGAGGCTGCCGGTGCCGATGCAATGCATGTTAGCGCTTATGCGAATCCGTCTTCCGGTGCTGCTTTTACTGAGGCGCCACTGGTGCATCGTAGCGGTGGTTATCTTTCGTTTGCAGCAACGATTAAGGCTCGGTTGCGTATCCCTGTGATCGCCGTCGGGCGAATAGAGCCAGAAGTTGCTGAGCAGGTATTAGAGCGCGGTGATGCTGACTTTATTGCCATGGGTCGTAAGTTGCTCGCCGACCCACAGTTGCCCAATAAATTAATGCATGGACAGCAGGAAACCATACGTCCGTGTATTTATTGTTATACCTGTGTCAGTCGGATCTTTGTCAATGATCATGTGCATTGTGCCGTGAATGCTCGCACCGGTTATGAGCATGAGATTGTGCTGCTGCCCGCGCCGCAGACACGGCATGTGCTTGTGGTAGGGGGAGGTCCGGCCGGCATGGAAACTGCGCGGGTGGCAGCCCTTCGTGGACATCGCGTTACGCTAGTGGAGCAGAGTGCAGATTTGGGTGGCACCCTATTTTTTTCTTCTGTTGTCTATCCGGAAAATGGCAAACTGATTGAGTATCTTGCGGGGCAGGTAAGGCAGCTCGGTGTGGATATCCGTTTGAGTACAAGGCTCGATCGTGGTTGCTTGCATGCACTGGCGCCGGATGTCGTGGTAGTCGCTACAGGTGCGCGCAGAGACACACTGCCTATTCCTGGCGTAGCGCAAGACCACGTCTTCAGTGGTGATCAGTTGCGTGCATTGATGACGGGTAGCGATCCAGTGGCAGTGCGCGATAAACTCTGCGCTTGGCAGCGTGTACTTTTGTCCATGGCAGGCTTGCTAGGGATCACTAAAAACGCGCATTGGTTGAGGCAGCTCAGTTACCTGTGGATGCCGGTGGGTAAATGCGTGAGTATTGTCGGCGGTGGACTCGTGGGTCTGGAGTTGGCGGAATTTTTGGCAGAGCGTGGGCGCGAGGTGACCGTTGTCGAAGCAGGCGAAAAGTTCGGTACGGAATTAGCCATCGTAAGGCGCTGGCGGGTACTTGAAGACTTACAGCAGTTGGGCGTCGTGTTGATCAACAGGACTGAGGTGTCGTGCATCAAAGAGCGATCGCTGACACTAGTGTGCGACGGGGATGAAGTGGATATTGACACGGACACGGTTATTTTGGCCAGCGGCGCCACGGGCGATTTGTCGTTGGCCGAATTGAGCCAGAAGCTCGGTTTTGAAACACATACGGCGGGCGATTGCGACGGGGTAGGCTATATTGAGGGTGCTATCCACAGCGCTCACGCCGTGGCGCGATCGTTATAGGCGCGAGTCTGCACACTAGGACGTGAGGGAGGAATAATCGCTGAATACTGTATTGCTGATACTGTTACTGATTTTTGCCGGTGTTGCGCTGATGGTAGTGTTGGGCGAACGCTTTGCGAAACCGGCAGACCCACAACGCTTGGCACAGTTGCAACGCTGGCTGATTCCATTAGTGGGGCTGATGCTGGTGCTGTCGTTGTTCGACAGCTACTTCTAGCCCTATACCTTATCGGGACGGCGTAATGAACAACCCGCTAGTTGGCGTGCGCATATTAGGCCTAACACATCTGTTGGCTGGGCAGGATGCAGGCATGATCCTTGCCGATCTGGGGGCGAAGCCGATTAAAGCTGAACCTCTCACCGGCGAGAAAACTCGCAAATTGCGGGCAACCGATCCTGAAAACTCGCTGAACGGGATGTCCATTATCGGTTCTGATTGGACGCATCCGGTGCGAGCGGGAATCCCTATTGGCGATCTTGGTGGCGGTATGCTCGGCGTCATGGGCATTCTGGCGGCGCTTTATGACAGGGAGCGATAGGTTGATGCAAAAAGAGCTGACGGGCGTATCTAATGTTGAAAGCATGGCTGATTGTCTGCGAGCAGCACTTTCAGGCGCCGATCAAACCGCGCTTGCTAATAGCGCAAGCATTGAGGGTCTGGAACGGCTTTCCGGCGGTGCGAATATGGAG
>ENA-OSJC01002221-OSJC01002221.1-marine-metagenome-genome-assembly--contig:-NODE-2221-length-14874-cov-5.011827_pt1 | contig 14874 bp, 6 predicted proteins | sample MGYA00237885_ERZ534234 | MGnify/ENA primary metagenome ERZ534234 (study PRJEB26413, sample SAMN06343907) | marine metagenome | isolation source: coastal waters | place: Atlantic Ocean: West Antarctic... | reverse complement strand
CTCCGGAAATCTCTCCGGAAAGTGGTCCGGTGATAGTGCCTAAACTATTGTCGATCAGCAATCCAAACCCATTAGGCGCTATTTTCTACACCACTGACGGAACAGATCCGCGCACCCTCTGCGGATCTGTTCGCTCATCAGCCCGGATACACCCTATCCCTCTCGAAGACGGCTGTTTCGGCGGGCCTTCATCAGTGAACCGATCAATGGTGATTCACGCTAGGGTGAAATCCGGGGATGAATGGAGTGAACTGCGTATTGCCACTTTCAAAGCCGATCAGGACTTCTCAAATCTCCTCATTACCGAGGTTATGTATCAGCCCACCGATACAATATTCGAACCGGAGGAGTTCATCGAGTTTAAGAACATCGGAGACATTCCCTTGAATATTTCGGGGCTTGGCATTGTTGATCTAGCAATAACCGGACCCGACGCCCAACTCTCCGACACCTTTCCCGAAGACTCCTTCGTCCCTCCGGGCGGGTTCTTGCTCATTGTAGCTAGCCCCAAAAAATTTGAATCTCTCTATCCTGATATCCCGTTTCAAGGAACTCTGACCGCGGAATTAAGTAATTCACGGGCTCGAATCGCCCTCACGAATTCCGACGGAAGCATTGCGACTCAAATGCGTTTCGACAGCCACTATCCCTGGGCCGTTGCTCCGGATAATCACGGCTATTTCGAAGATTTGTCTCAAGAGGTTGGCTTTTCTCTCACTCGAACGAATTTGGATCCGAAAGCTGACCCGAACCAGTTCTCGACATGGCGTGCGAGTGCTCAGCGGCTTGGATCACCGGGTGCAGACGACCCTGAACCAAATATCCCTCCTCTTTTGATCAATGAACTCCGATCACGGTCAGTTGGAGAGCTTCGGGACAGCGTTGAAATTTTCAATCCTACCCTAAATGACGTCAATATTGGAGGGTGGTGGCTCAGCGACCACCGAAACAAGCCATACCAATACAAGTTCGCATCGGATATGATCATCCCTAGCAGAGGATATCTCGTCGTTGATGAATCAGATTTTGTGGCAGGAGGAAGCGATCTATCCTTCAGTTCAATCGAAGGTCGCTGCTACTTGTTTTCCGGGGATCATGAGGGCGAACTGACCGGCTACACCCACGGAGTCAGATTTTCGGGGAGTGCCAAAAATGCCTCCCTTGGGCGCCATCACACGTCCGAGGGAATCGACTACTTCCTTGCCGAAAAAACTCCAAGCTTTGGCCTGGAAAATTCCGGACCGCCACCCCCCTCCCTGATTGTTTCAGAAATCATGTACCATCCTGATGTCGAGGGATTTCCATACATCGAATTACACAATACAACCCAAGAAACGCTCTCTCTTTGGGAAATCGAAAAACCGACTAGAACATGGGAAATCAGCAATAACCTCTGCGCTCGATTTAGCTTTCCAGAAAATACATCCGTGCCTCCCGGTGGCTTTATTCTTTGCGTTCCTGAGTCCTCCAGCCCCGTTGATACTCCTGACGAAGCACAGATTTTCAAACTTCCAGACTCAATTTTTTCCAACGCTCGTGGTCAAATACGCCTCCATTGTCCATCAGGACTAAAAGGACGAGAGGTCCGCTTCATCATCATTGATGAAGCGATTTTTCAGAATCACCACCCGTGGGATATTGGGGCAGCCGGTGGCGGACAGGGACTCGAACGAGTAGGGATTACTTCCCGCGGAGAAGACCCCAATAGTTGGTGTGCAGGGCCAACAGGAGGAACTCCAGGAGTGGCTTGGGAAGGAACATGCACAACCCATCCCATTCGCGACACTGCCGTCTCGATCACCGGAGAAGAGTTCAAGCTCACTTTTGCAACAGGAGGAGACTCCCATTATTCATTCGAAGAAAGTTGCGACTTGGCAATTTGGCGACCTTTGCCTGACGCCCACCACGCTGCTGATGGACTGGAAGCCATATTCACTCGCAGCCAAGACGATATGAATGGCCCTATTTACCGACGTGTCATCATTGATGACAAACCATGATCCTCATCAGGAAGCAGGCCGTGCGCAGGCATTCGTGAATGATGCTTGGGTTACGGGCACCACCACTGAGGATCAACGCTGCCATTTCGAGAAAGCGCCCGGCTCTTGATTCCAACGCGCAGCGCTCTTTCCTAACTATTTAAAAACATCATTCGTCTCTTTTGAAATGCGGAGTGAGGTGCGGAATGTGTGTTGGAGAAGGAGGCCTTCCGGCGGATGATGTGGAGGATGGCGAAGAAAAACTGATGGCTCATTTGGCGACAGTTTATTCATGATCCCAGTCCTTGCCTTAAAACCACTTCCGAAACCCAGTTGATGCACACCTGAAGAGGGCATCTAAGATATCCTAATTAAAAAGAGAACTTTTGCAGAAAAAATAAGAGGTCGAAAAGGGCGATTTTCTCCCGTAGTTATGGGATTCGTGGAGTGAATAAATATTTATCCGGAAAAGTGGATCTTAAATCGTTGACGGAGGGCGGATTTTCATTAGAGTTGCGCCGCGGCAAGCAACGGCCGCCAGTGAGAGACACGCCAGTCGATCGCGCTTCAGGAACCTCCTGATGACGATCGGCTTCTTAGTCCCCGCTGACCAGTTCTTTCACAGTATGGGTTCCACAGATTCCCACAGCGGTTGGTCTTAAAGTTTTAGATTTTAAGAGTGATTGATGAATCTGTCGGAAAGATGACAAAAAATTAGATTGTGCACTGCAACTCGATTTTAACGAATTGGGGTGCGGGTCAAAAGGGAGAAGCCCCGTGAGAACGGATAAGCCCTTCCTTGAGAGTCTGCAAAGATTCTTAAAAAAATTCAATTTGATAGCTAAGCGCGGCAGTCACTACGGTGTCTGCCAAAAAATGTTTAGATGTCAGATTCAACATTTCTACGGAGAGTTTGATTCTGGCTCAGAACGAACGCTGGCGGCGTGGATAAGACATGCAAGTCGAACGGAGAATTTCAATAGCTTGCTAATGAAATTCTTAGTGGCGGACGGGTTAGTAACACGTGAGAATCCTACCCTTGAGTGGGGAATAGCCTTTCGAAAGGAAGATTAATGCCCCATAGTCTCTACGGAGTAAAGATGCCTTCGGGTGTCGCTTAAGGATGGGCTCGCGGCCTATCAGCTAGTTGGTGAGGTAAGAGCTCACCAAGGCAACGACGGGTAGCTGGTCTGAGAGGACGATCAGCCACACTGGAACTGAGACACGGTCCAGACACCTACGGGTGGCAGCAGTCGAGAATCATTCACAATGGACGAAAGTCTGATGGTGCAACGCCGCGTGGAGGATGACGGCCCTAGGGTTGTAAACTCCTGTCATCAGGGAGTAAGACTTATTCGTTAATAGCGTGTAAGTTTGATAGTACCTGAAGAGGAAGGGACGGCTAACTTCGTGCCAGCAGCCGCGGTAATACGAAGGTCCCAAGCGTTGTTCGGAATAACTGGGCGTAAAGCGTGTGTAGGCCGCGCGGAAAGTCGGATGTGAAAGCCCAAGGCTCAACCTTGGAACTGCATCCGATACTCCCGTGCTAGAGTAATGGAGAGGTAAGTGGAATTCTCGGTGTAGCAGTGAAATGCGTAGATATCGAGAGGAACATCAATGGCGAAGGCAACTTACTGGACATTCACTGACGCTCAGACACGAAGGCTAGGGTAGCGAAAGGGATTAGATACCCCTGTAGTCCTAGCAGTAAACGGTGCTCGCTTGGTGTGGGAGGGTTCGACCCCTTCTGTGCCGGAGCTAACGCGTTAAGCGAGCCGCCTGGGAAGTACGGTCGCAAGACTAAAACTCAAAGAAATTGACGGGGACCCGCACAAGCGGTGGAGTATGTGGCTTAATTCGATGCAACGCGAAGAACCTTACCTAGGCTTGACATGCTTGTCGTATTCTCCCGAAAAGGAGAAGTCGCTTCGGGCGGACAATGCACAGGTGCTGCATGGCCGTCGTCAGCTCGTGTCGTGAGATGTTTGGTTAAGTCCAGCAACGAGCGCAACCCCTGTGAACTGTTGCCAGCGGATAATGCCGGGGACTCTGTTCAGACTGCCCAGATCAACTGGGAGGAAGGTGGGGACGACGTCAGGTCAGTATGGCCCTTACGCCTAGGGCTGCACACGTACTACAATGCCCAGCACAATGAGAACCAATACCGTGAGGTGGAGGCAATCTGTAAAACTGGGCCCAGTTCGGATTGGAGTCTGCAACTCGACTCCATGAAGTTGGAATCGCTAGTAATGCCGTATCAGCTACGACGGCGTGAATACGTTCCCGGGTCTTGTACACACCGCCCGTCACATCATGGAAGTCGGTCGCACCCGAAGTATATGCGCTAACTCCTCGGAGAAGCAGTATCCTAAGGTGAGGCTGGTAACTGGGATGAAGTCGTAACAAGGTAGCCGTAGGGGAACCTGCGGCTGGATCACCTCCTTTCTACGGAGTAAGAGTCTTTATAGACTCGGTCGACACCTAACTTAATCGCAGCGAGTTTTACTTGACTGCGTTTGATGGTGGAAGTGCCAGAAATGGCCTTCACAAATATTTGAGTGACCACTAACGCACCCCCTTTTTAGAGGAGCAGTGCACAATCTGATTTTTTGTCTTTCACTCACCGTAAAGATCATATGGGGGTTTAGCTCAGTTGGTAGAGCGTCTGCTTTGCAAGCAGAATGTCAACGGTTCGAATCCGTTAATCTCCACCAATTTTTTTTCTAAGCCTCTCAATTTTTCGAGTCGCTAATGATTTAATTGGGCTTGTAGCTCAGTTGGTTAGAGCGCACGACTGATAATCGTGAGGTCGGCAGTTCGAGTCTGCCCTGGCCCACCATCTTTACAAAAACGCCACTAGTAAGAGTTACTAGTGTTGAGAGTGAAATGACGACACCATCTTTCTTGTGAGACCCATATTGCGAATATGAGCGCCGCTCTTTGACATCCGTGTGAAGTTTTTCCAGACTGTGGAGTTGAATCTAGATATACTTCGGTATATTTCGAGACAACTCCCATGATGAATGAAATACAGATACTGAGTCTGTCTTGCAGTCCTTGGAAAAGACTACCAATCTAATTTTTATGGCGAAGAGCAGCCTTAGGGCTCGCTCTTCAAACCTAATTTCAAGAGAATTAGGAATTAAGTTATTAAGGGCATAGAGTGGATGCCTTGGTGCTAGAAGGCGATGAAGGACGTGATAAGCTGCGATAAGCTTCGGTGAACTGCAAACAAGTGCTTGAACCGGAGATTTCCGAATGGGGTAACCTGATACCGTTTAACGGTATCGTTCATTTCTGAATAAAATAGGAAATGATACGCAAAACCTGCTGAATTGAAACATCTTAGTAAGCAGAGGAAAAGAAAGAGAATTCGATTCCGTGAGTAGCGGCGAGCGAAAACGGACCAGCCCAAACCCTGGCTTTTGTCAGGGGGTTGTAGGACCCCGATGTGGGACTTTGAACGATAGGTGAAGCAAATGGAAACTTGCGACATAGAGGGTGACATCCCCGTAACCGAAATCTGACAAAGCCCTAGGGAGTTCCTGAGTAGCACGGGACACGTGAAACCCCGTGTGAATCTGCGCAGACCACTGCGTAAGGCTAAATACTAACTAGCGACCGATAGTGAACCAGTACCGTGAGGGAAAGGTGAAAAGTACCCCTGTGAGGGGAGTGAAATAGAACCTGAAACCCTATGCCTACAAGGTGTAAGAGCACTTTCGAGTGTGATTGCGTGCCTTTTGCTTAATGAGTCTGCGAGTTACTTTCTGTGGCAAGCATAAGATCTTCTGGATCGGATGCGTAGCGAAAGCAAGTCCGAATAGGGCGAACATAGTTGCAGGAGGTAGACCCGAAACGGAGGTGACCTACCCATGGCCAGGTTGAAGCGTCGGTAATACGACGTGGAGGACCGAACCGGTGTGTGTTGAAAAACGCTCGGATGAGCTGTGGGTCGGAGTGAAAGGCTATTCAAACCCCGTGATAGCTGGTTCTCCTCGAAATGCATTTAGGTGCAGCGTTGCGTGCTGATGAGTGGGGGTAGAGCACTGACAGGGCTAGGGGGCATACCCGCCTACCAACCCCTATCAAACTCCGAATACCATTCAATGGAGCGCAGCAGTGAGACGGCGGGGGATAAGCTTCGTCGTCGAGAGGGAAACAGCCCAGACCGGCAGCTAAGGTGCCTAAATAGTGCTCAGTGGAAAGGAGGTGAGGTTTCATAGACAGTGAGGATGTTGGCTTAGAAGCAGCCACCATTTAAAAAATGCGTAATAGCTTACTCATCGAGAGACCTTGCGCCGAAAATACTTGGCGATAAGCACTATACCGAAGCTCCGGGTGTCATTATTCTACGGAATAATGGCGCGGTAGAGGAGCATTCTCTAGACAGTGAAGGGTGATGGTGACTGACCCTGGAGTGTAGAGAAGTGAGAATGCAGACATGAGTAACGATAAGGCCGGTGAAATCCCGGCCCGCCGTAAATCCAAGGTTTCCCGGGCAACGTTTTTCGTCCCGGGGTTAGTCGGGACCTAACCCGAGGCCGAAGGGCGTAGGGGATGGTAATCAGGTTAATATTCCTGAACCCAGTTAGGAGGACGCATGATCAAAAGCTACTAGGTTATTGAATTCCGAGATGCGGCTACGGCCAATTCGCATAGCTAGAGAGAGTGCCAAGAAAAGTCCTAACGTTAATGGCCCGTACCGTAAACCGACACAGGTGGATAGGTAGAATATACCAAGGCGCAAGAGTGAAACCTAGTCAAGGAACTCGGCAAAATAGCCCCGTAACTTCGGAAGAAGGGGTGCCTATTTTATAATAGGCCGCAGTGAAATGGCCCAACCGACTGTTTAGCAAAAACACAGCATTGTGCAAAGACGTAAGTCGAAGTATACGATGTGACACGTGACCAATGCCAAAAGATTACGGTAAGGTGTTAGCTTTTATTAGCAAAGCTCCGAGCCCAAGTCCTGGTGAATGTCGGCCGTAACTATAACGGTCCTAAGGTAGCGAAATTCCTTGTCGGGTAAGTTCCGACCTGCACGAATCGTGCAACGAGTTGGGCGCTGTCTCGACTAGATGCTCAGTGAAATTGTAGCGCCGGTGAAGATGCCGGCTACCCGCAGAAAGACGGAAAGACCCTATAGACCTTAACTGTAAGCTGTTACTGGTTATTCGATTTTAATGCTCAGCATAAGTGGGAGACGTTGAAGCGTGCGTTTAGGCGCATGTGGAGTCATCAGTGAGATACCACCCTTTAACATTGGATGATCTAACCCTAAGCCGTCATCCGGCTAGGGGACCGTGGCAGCCGGTCAGTTTTACTGGGGCGGTATCCTCCTAAAGAGTAACGGAGGAGCGCGAAGTTTGGCTCAGCACAGTTGGTAACTGTGTGTTGAGTGTAAAGGCATAAGCCAGACTAACTGTGAGACCTACAAGTCGAGCAGATACGAAAGTAGGCCTTAGTGATCCGGCGGTTGAATGTGGAATTGCCGTCGCTCAACGGATAAAAGGTACCTTAGGGATAACAGGCTTATCACGCCCAAGAGTTCATATCGACGGCGTGGTTTGGCACCTCGATGTCGGCTCGTCGCATCCTGGGGCTGGAGAAGGTCCCAAGGGTCCGGCTGTTCGCCGGTTAAAGCGGCACGCGAGCTGGGTTCAGAACGTCGCGAGACAGTTCGGTCCTCTATCTTCTGTGGGCGTAGGAAAATTGATGGGTTCAGATCCTAGTACGAGAGGACCGGATCTGACGCACCTCTGGTGTTCCAGTTGTTCTGTCAAGAGCATTGCTGGGTAGCTAAGTGCGGCACGGATAAGCGCTGAAAGCATCTAAGCGCCAAGCCATTCCAGAGATTAATTTTCCCTGAAGGATCGTGGAAGACCACCACGTTGATAGGCTGAGGGTATAAGTGCAGTAATGTATTCAGCTCATCAGTACTAATCATCCGTTCGACTTAATTCCTAAACTCTTAGAAATTAGTCTTTTCTGGCTGTTAGCCAGACTCCTGTTTTCATTCATAACTAACTTCACACGGATGCCAGAGAGTGGCACTTGTCACAATACTGGCAATCAGAGATCATCACCCGATACATGCGGGTCCTGTTCTCTGGTGGCCTTAGCAGAGGGGAACCACCCGGTCCCATTCCGAACCCGGAAGTGAAACTCTCTTGCGCCGATGGTAGTGGGACGATAGGTCCTGTGAGAGTAGGCCGTCGCCAGTTATAAGCCCTGTTCCTTCTTACGAAGGTGCAGGGCTCTTTTTGTACCCCCCCCGATGGCATTTTGTAGAAAAATTTACCAAGTGGTCTTCAATCTGCCAATCCTAAGTCCGACAGAGCACTAGGTGGGCTTGATCAAGGCATACATGTGAGCGTCCGTGGGCTTTCCCTCGACTTGGAGGCGCGAGCGTTGAAGTCCTTCGTAGAGTGCGCCACAGGATTCGGCGACCTTTCGGCTGGCGGTATTTCCATCGGCTACCACGATTTCAAGTCGCTGGAATGCGAGTTCTTGAAACACGAAATCACGGATCAGAAGAGTGGCTTCTCGAGCGGCTCCTTGTCGGAGAAATGAGGATTTTACCCAGTTGCCGAGGTTGCACACGAGATCGATTTTGTTGAGCTGATTGAGCCCGCACGAACCGGCGATGCTCGGTCTCGGTCTCGATGATCAAATGGTTGTAGTCTGATTCTCCCCAGTTGTTGATGCAGCCCCGGACCCAGACTTCCGTTTCCTCAAGATTGTATTCAGGGGTCAGCCAGGACATCCAGGGGGGGATTCTTCCACGGCGTCGAAGATCTCGGGAATGTCCTCCAAGAGGTAGGGACGGATGTGGAAGAGACTCATGGGTTGCCATTTTAGGCAAGTCTGGCGGATTGGCCATCTTTTGGTGACGCCTTTGGGCTGAAAATTGAGAGATCTTTTCTTCTCCGGCGGAACTTCAGTAGTCCGCCTGCCACTGCGGCGAGAAGGGCAGTGGCAGGTTTAGGGACCGGTGCCGTTTGCGTAGGTGCTACGGTGTCATTGAGCCAAAGATCGAGAAGATTGCCAGTGGAGTCCCAAGCCCGGAAATCGAGTTCATCGACGACGCTGTTCCCGTCCTCCAGGAGGAAAAGAGTGCCCCTGGGTAGGATGAGGTTAAACGGAATGTGAATTTCATGAGGAATTTTTTGGGCACTTTCTTGATCGCAACCCTTGGCAAGGAGTGGCATTATTTTTCAAAATTCTTGAGTGAGCCTAATCGAGTCGAGGTTGCTTCTTGAAAATGACGAAGTGCGTGACAGATTCTATCGTCTTCGAGAGGTATCAGGGGGGAACGGTTTCGCATGTTTTTAAAGTCACAAAAGCTCACCTTTATTCTTGTTTCTCTGTGCCCGGCAATTTCGGGGGCGGAAAAGCTGGGCTTCAATAGCGATGTTCGGCCGATCCTATCGGATCACTGCTTTACGTGTCATGGATTTGATTCCAACGCCCGGGAAGCCGATCTCAGGCTCGATACGGCGGAGGGGGCTTTTTCGAAAAGGGAGGGTGGTCAAGCGATCGTGCCCGGCGATCTGGCGGGATCGCTCGTTTGGCAAAGAATCATCACGGATGATCCGGACGACGTCATGCCTCCGGCGGATCACTTTTTAAAACTGGATGAAAAGGACAAGGCCCTGCTTAAGCGCTGGATCGAAGAAGGCGCGCCTTACGAAAAGCACTGGACGTTTACCGAGGTGACGAAGCCTGCGCTGAGTGGTAATGAGAAGCATGCCATTGATGAACTTGTGCTGCGACGGCTTCAGAAAGAAGAGCTGACGCTTTCTGCGGAGGCGGACAAGCGCACTTTGATTCGTCGACTCTCTTTTGATTTGCGGGGGCTGCCACCATCGGTTGAGGAAGTTGAAACTCACCTCGCCGATTCTTCACCCGAAGCTTGGGGGAATTTAGTTGACCGATTCATCGCGGACCCGGCTTTTGGGGAGCGCTTCTCTTGGCCTTGGCTGGATGCCGCGCGCTATGCCGATAGCAATGGCTACCAAGGCGACCGCGAGCGCACGATGTGGCCGTGGCGGGATTGGGTTATCGAGGCGATTAATAAAAACGTCCCTTATGATGACTTCACTGTTTGGCAGATTGCGGGTGATCTTTTGCCCAATGCGACCGAAGAGCAGATTCTCGCGACCGGCTTCCTGAGAAATTATGCCATCAATGGCGAAGGGGGACGCATTCCGGAAGAGAACCGCGTCGATTACGTTTTCGATATGGCTGAAACGGTGGGCACGGTCTGGATGGGGCTGACTTTTAATTGCTGCCGCTGTCACGATCACAAATACGATCCGCTGGCGCAGAGTGAATATTACTCGCTCACCGCTTTCTTCAATCAGACGCCAGTTACGGGGGGCGGTGGCGATCCGCATACCAAGCCATTGCTTTCTGTTTATTCTCCCGAGGAGAAGGCCGAGAAGCAGAAGCTCAACGAGGAAATCAATGAGAGGAAAAAGGAGAACATTGCTCTTGCGGCTTCTCTAGATTCCGAAGGCGACGCTTGGGAGAAAGGGAAGGTTGCGAGACTTGCCCTTCCGGCTTGGTCGCCCTTCGTTCCGAGCTCGGTCGAAATCAGCGTTGCAGGAGTCACCTATAAGACGCTGGAGGATCAATCGATTCTCACCTCGGGGGCCAACCCGAAAAATCTGACCTATACTCTGCGAGTTCCGGTGCCGAAGGAAGGTCTGACGTCACTGCGTCTTGATGCGCTTCGCCATCCGTCCATGACAAAAGGGGGCATCGCACGCTCGGACAGCGGGAACTTTGTTCTGACAGATCTCGACGTCATTCTTCACGCGCCCGGGCGCAAAGCTGAAGCTCTCGTTCTTACCCAGCCGGTCGCGACTTTCGAACAAGGTGCTCTCAAGGTCGCCAATGTTCTTGATGAAGATCCCAAGTCGGGTTGGGCCATTCTCAGCCAAGAGGAGGTGAAAAAGGATCACGCGGCGATCTTTCAATTGAAGACTCCGCTTTCGCCACAGGAGGATGCCTCTTTGGAGATCGTTCTGCGGCATGATTCGCAACATGCACAGCATTACTTGGGGCGCTTTCGTCTTTCTCATTCCAATGATCCAAAGGCGACCTTTGCCGCGCAAATTGATGACCTTTATCACATCCTGAGTCTTCGGCCTGAGAAGCGATCGAAGGAGCAAAACGACACGGTTCGGGGTGCTCAGCTGGCCGAACAACCGGAGTATGGCGCGAATCTTAATGCCATCGCCCTACTGGAGAAGCATCTCGTTAATCTCACTAAAAATGTTCCCCGCGTAATGGTGATGTCCGATCTGGAACAACGGCGCAAAACTCACATCCTTGCGATTGGGTCTTACGAAGCCCGAGGCGAAGAGGTGGAAGCAGGCACGCCCGCCGTTCTTCCTCCTCTCAATGCCGAGGGTCCGGCGACCCGGCTCGATCTTGCCCGCTGGTTGGTGGATCAAAAAAATCCGCTGACGTCGCGAGTGACAATCAATCGTTTGTGGCAGGAGATTTTTGGCATTGGTTTGGTGAAGAGCGCGGAAGACTTCGGAGTTCAAAGTGAAGTCCCCATTTACCCCGAACTCATCGACTGGCTGGCGGCAGACTTTATGGAGTCCGGATGGGACTTTAAGAAGCTCGTCAAAACGATTGTGACGAGCCGGGTCTATCGCCAATCGTCGCGGGTTGATTCCCTCTCCCTGGAAAAGGATCAGGACAACCGCTTCCATGCACGTGGTCCGCGGTATCGGCTGCCATCTTGGATGATTCGTGATCAAGCGATGGCCGCATCCGGCCTCCTCGTTGATCAGATCGGTGGTGCTCCCGTGAAACCTTGGCAGCCCGAGGGGCTTTGGGCAGAGGTGACGTTTGGAAAGAAGAAATACACGCCGGATCTTGGCGAGGCGCTCCGACGTCGCACGGTTTACACCTTTTGGCGTCGGATCTCTGCTCCGCCGATGATCTTCGATAACGCGAAGCGTGAGGCTTGCGAAGTGGGCTCTTACCGCACGAATTCCCCGCTGCATGCGCTCGCGATTCTCAATGATCCGTTTTATCTCGAGGCGGCTCGGTCGCTTGCGAGTCGTGCCGTGGAAAAGGATGCCGCCGATCCCGTCGCGGCCGCCTTCGAGCTCATCATGATTCGGCCGCCTTCAAAAATGGAAGTCGCCATTCTAAAGAAAATGTATGAGGGACTTCGCGCTTCATTTGAGCGCGATCCGGAGGCCGCAAAAGATCTCAATGCTGTTGGAGAGGCCTCTGGAAATCCTGACCTCGATGAGATCACAGAGGCGGCGCTCAGTTCGTTGTGTCTCTCGCTCCTGAACACGGACGAAGCTCTCACGAAAGAATGAAATTTTTGCCATGAATCCACTTTTAGAAAGCCAGCACCTCACGAACCGCCGCCATTTTTTTGGTAAGAGTGCGGTGGGGCTCGGCGTGCCTGCGCTCGCGTCGCTGCTAGGACAGGAAGCCGGTGGGGAGGAACTCCTTTTAAAAGCATTCCAAAAAATCGCGCCCAAGGCCAAGCGCGTCATTTATCTCTTTCAGAATGGTGGACCCAGCCATCTCGAGTTGTTCGACCAAAAGCCTGAGCTGGCGAAGTTAGACAACAAACCCGTTCCGCCGGGTTACATGGAAGGGAAACGTTTCAGCACGATGTCGGCGGCTGCCAACAAGCGGGTTCTGCTCAACGCGATCGAGCCTTTTGAAAAGCACGGTCAATCGGGCGCAACGGTCAGTGCCTTGATGCCCCATACCGCGAAGATGGCCGATGACATCTGCTTTATCAAAAGCATGCACACCGAGCAGGTGAATCATGCCCCGGCGATCAACTTTTTCCTCTCTGGATTTCAGATTCCCGGGCGGCCCACTGCGGGTTCCTGGCTGAGTTATGGGCTGGGCACGATGAATGAGAATTTGCCCACCTTCGTGGTAATGACATCGGTGACCAAGGGGACCTCATGTGGTCAAATTTTCTACGACTCCTACTGGAGTAACGGCTTTTTGCCATCGCATCATCAAGGAGTGAAGTTGCGTCCAGGGAATAGTCCAGTGCTGTATCTGAAGAATCCCAAGGGCATGAGTCACAAGCTGCGGCGTCAGATGCTCGACGGTATTTCGGCGCTCAATGAGGAAAAGCTGGCAGCGATTGGTGATCCGGAAATAACGACCCGCATCGCGCAATACGAGATGGCCTATCGGATGCAAACGAGCGTCCCGGAGTTGGCTGATATTTCGGATGAGCCGAAGGACATTCTCGACTTGTATGGACCTGGTGTCCACGAGGGTGGAACCTTTGCGCGGAACTGTCTTTTGGCCCGTCGGCTCGTCGAGCGTGGCACTCGTTTTGTCCAGCTCATGCACGCGGGTTGGGATCAGCACAACTCGCTCACGACCGAACTTTACAGCCAGTGCCGCGATACCGATCAACCCTCCGCGGGACTTCTGCAGGATTTAAAACAACGCGGGATGCTTGATGATACGCTCGTCATCTGGGGTGGCGAATTCGGGCGTACTCCCTTCTTGCAGGGCGACTACAATAAGCGCGAACGCTGGGGCCGCGATCATCATCCTTATGCTTTTACGATCTGGATGGCCGGGGGAGGAATCAAGCCGGGGATGACCTATGGCGAGAGCGACGATATCGGCTTCAATGTCGCAAACGACGGCGTTCACGTTCACGACTTTCAAGCGACGCTTCTCCATCTTCTGGGAATCGATCACGAACGACTGACCTATAAATTTCAGGGTCGTCACTATCGTCTTACCGATGTGCACGGGAAGGTCATTAAGCCGATTTTGGCTTAGTCGGGAAGTTTGAAGATGGAGTTGTGGATGAGGCGGGTGATTTTTTTTCCTGCCGGATCGGTGAGAGTCATTTCGATGGACATGCCCCAGGTGGGTTTTAGGTCGGGGATGGTGAGGTGGAGTTGGTTGCCTTCGAGGGTGGCAGCGGTGACTTTGAGTTCGTTCTCGTTGTAGTGTTTGGAGCCGTAGCTTTTGGTGCGTTTGAGGTTCCACGCTTTGATGGTAAAGTTTTCGGGCTTCACCGAAGCAGGATCGACTTCATCGGAGAGGGTGATTTTTACTCCGGTCTTGGTTGCGTTGAGTCCGATGGGGAGGTGGGCTGGTTTTGCGGTTTTGCGGATGCGGTAGAAGCCGCCGGGTTGGCGTTGATTGCTGCCCCAAGCGAACATGCCGCAGCCGTAGAGTTGGCCGTCTTTTGGATGGAAGCGGCCGCGCATGATACCGGTGGGAAATTGCGTGAGGGGGAGTTCGCACATTCCGCCTTGGCGGTGGTCGCCGATTTTTTCGTGCGGTACGACGTGGATTTTGCCGTAGCCGTAACTGAGGTTGAGGAGTTGCCCGTTGAGGGCTCCCCATTTGGCATTCTTGGGAACCCAGAGGAGTTCGGAGGGACTGCGATCGAATTTATTAGTGATCCAGCAGAGGGGATCTTTCATAGCGGCGTCCGCGGTGTCAGTGACGGGGGAGTAGCCGTAGATGTTGCCGAAGAATTCGCTGGGGCCGTCGCCGTTGACCCAGTTGATGCGGTTCTTGGGGTTCCAGTGGCCTTCTTGGTCGGTGACGATGAAGGTGCCATCGGGGTTGAGGCAGACGCCATTGGCAGCGCGGAAGCCGGTGGCTAGGATGTCGGTTTTTGAACCATCGGCGCTGACGCGGAGAAGGGTGCCGTGGTGGGGGACGAGGGAGTCCTTGGCGTGGCGGGCGGACTTGGCGTAGTAGAAGTTTCCGGCGTCGTCGGTCTGGAGGCCCATCGCGAATTCGTGGAAGTGCTCGGTGACTTGGTGGTCGTTGTTGAGGCACTCGATGTGATCGATGGTTTCGTCGCCGTTGAGGTCGTGGAGTTTGGCGAGTTGGTCGCGGC
>ENA-OSJC01002219-OSJC01002219.1-marine-metagenome-genome-assembly--contig:-NODE-2219-length-14875-cov-5.267333_pt1 | contig 14875 bp, 18 predicted proteins | sample MGYA00237885_ERZ534234 | MGnify/ENA primary metagenome ERZ534234 (study PRJEB26413, sample SAMN06343907) | marine metagenome | isolation source: coastal waters | place: Atlantic Ocean: West Antarctic... | reverse complement strand
AACTAAACCTTTAAAAAATTGGGTTACTCAGCTGCAACAGGTACAACAGAGCCAGGATCAAACGGCCTTTGAGGAACTATTCAATTATTTTGCGCCTCGCGTTAAATCTTTCCTCATAAGGTCAGGGGCATCCACCAGCACGGCCGAAGAGTGCGCACAGGAAGTCATGGTAGCCGTATGGAACAAAGCACATTTATTTGATCCAAGCCGCGCAAGCGTGTCAACTTGGATTTTCACAATCGCCCGAAACAAAAACATTGACGCCCTTCGAAAGCAACGCCGCCCTGAACCTGAGAACTTAACATGGGGCCCAGAATGTGAACCTGAAGCAACTGATATTCTAACCCTGCAACAAGAAACAGAACAACTCAGATTAGCGATGTCTACGCTACCAGACCAACAGAAAGCACTTTTACAGAAAGCGTATTTTGGAGATTTAAGTCACAGCGAGATTGCAGCAGAAACTGGCCTGCCCCTTGGCACAATCAAATCCCGCCTTAGGTTAGCATTAAATAAACTCCGACAGACTATGAAATGAACGATATGAATGATATTAAACACCACCTCAGCGATCAGTTATTGCTGGGATATTCCGCTGGAGCCCTTCCTGAGGCTTTTAATCTAATCGTAGCAACTCATTTAGAAATGTGTGACGAATGTCGAGCGGCTTCCCATGCTTTCGATTCTGTAGGCGGAGTACTTTTGGACGATTTAGCAAAAGCTGAAATGTCCAACGATGCCTTGAGCAGGACCTTAGATCTAGTTGCAAACACTCGACAAATACACAAAACTGAAGTGGGCAGTGAAATTCCTAATCCTTTGGCAGCGTACGTCGGCAGTAGTTTAGCTGACATTAAATGGCGCCCAATTGGAATGGGCGTGCGCCAGGTAGTGTTGAAAACCTCAAAATCAGCTACCGCCCGATTACTCTACATTCCTGCCGGTTCAGTTGTACCAGATCATGGACACCGTGGTACTGAGCTAACTTTGGTACTGAAAGGTGCCTTTTCTGATGAGACCGCTAGGTTCGCAGTTGGTGATGTAGAAATGGCTGACCAGAATTTGGAGCATACGCCAATGGCAGATATTAACGAAGATTGTATTTGCCTTACAGCCACAGATGCCCCACTGCGTTTTAATTCCTGGTTTCCACGATTAGCTCAGCGTTTCTTGAAAATTTAAAGTACATTAAGAATGTTTGTCGAGCAAAACTATTACTCGTAACCATCAGAAAATTTATAGTCATTATTTGTAGGTTTAGATTATCTAGAAGCCCTTCTTAAAGGCTAATCAAACTGGTCATAAGAAATTTTTGTAGTAATACTTCGTAAAAAAAACTACTCAAGGTGAACTAAATCACTTTGGCGAACGGCGAAATGACAATTAAAGTATCAAATAACGCTGTCTTGCTGTTACTGGGAGCCTTGTTTGTTGGTATGGCCTTGGGTGCTGCAGGCGCAGTAACAGCACATTATTTTAGACTTGGAATTAATCTTATAAGTGTTGTTTTTGAAAAACCTCAAACATTTTTTCAAACGTTTATTCTTTATAATTTCACTTTAGGGCTGGCAGTTTCCCTTATAATTTGGCTGAAAAAAATATCTAAAGCTAGCGAGTGGCATGGTCCAGCTGACAGTATTTATTCCGTGCATCGAATAGATAACGAGATAAATGTTAAGCTTGGAATTTTTAGTACGATTGCCGCGTTTATATCTGCCTCTGGTGGGGCGTCCGTTGGTCAATATGGTCCACTTGTCCATCTTGGTGCAACTATTGGTTCGTGGGTAAAAACAAAAGTTTCACTAAATTTTTCAACTGATGTTTTTATTGGAGCAGGAATTGCCGCGGCCATATCAGCAGGTTTTGGCGCACCATTTGCAGGTATAATTTTTGCCCATGAGGCGATTTTACGGCATTTTGCTTTCAAAGCTTTAGCACCAATTGCAATAGCCTCCACTGTATCTTTTGGAATAACACAGGCAGTTTGGCCATCCCTACCATTTTTTGAGCAAACCGTGCTCAATGAAACCATTAGCTTAATGATTTTAGTATCCTGTTTAGTTGGACCAATATTTGGCCTTATTGCAGTTTTATTTATGAAGTCATTATTATTCTTTGCATCGTTGCCAAGGGTCCTGAATCTAAGACAGATACATTCAGCAGTAATAATGGTGCTAAGTCTCAGCCTAATTGGCGCACTTGTACCAGGAGTGATGGGACTTGGATCAGAAACCCTCGTGTCTCTGATCCAAGAAAAAACATTGTTGTTAACAGTTTTACTCATTCTATTTGGTAAAATAATCGCTACATCAATTGCGCTTGGGTTTGGCTTTTTTGGTGGAGTGTTCTCACCAGCACTGCTCATTGGAGCAGCAGCTGGTGCAGCCGTATCTCAAATTTTAACAATGAGTGGGCTCTATGTTTCATCAGGCCCAGAAATAATTATCTGTGGTATGGCGGCTGTCGCTGGCGCAGTAATAGGTGCACCAATATCAATGACAATTATTGTTTTGGAGCTTACCGGTTCATACGAATTAGCAATGATGTCTTTAACTGGTATTGTGACTGCTATCATGTTCAGCCATCACTATTTTGGACATTCCTACTTTGACAAACAATTGCTACTCAGAAATATAGATTTAAGCCATGGCCGCAGTGGTTTACTATTAATGGAAAACTCCATTGAACCAATGGTTTCACCGGATTTTATTACTATCAAAAGAAAAACTACCGTTGCTAATGCTATAAAACTAATGGCGCTGGATAATAAAAGTGAGGCTTATATAGCAAAGGAAAATGGGACTTTTGCAGGTAAGGTTTACCTTAGGTCACTCGTTGCAATTAAGCCAGAAAAGTTAGTAGAGCCTTATGTTGACGAAAAGCCAATTTCCCTAAATTCAGATGCATCTCTTCAGCAGGCAATTGAAATTGCATCTGATTTCATTGGAGAGGCAATCCCAGTTTTAGATCGTTCGAACAATACGCTAATAGGAGTTATTTCAGAGGGCGATATTTTTAAAGCTTATTTAAGTCTCCAAACACAGATTATAGATTTAGAGCATAAAGATTAACAGGTCGTAACCTTCAAACGCAAAGACCTTTATGGCTTGTTTATCGGTACAACATTTTCAGCTACTTCTATTTCCTCAAAATCAAAATTGTCCAACTTGTGGGCCCTTTTTCCAGCGCGCTCCGCAGCGATTGTGATACCCTCAACATCTTTACGAGCTTGTCCAAAATGCGTGTTCAGCTTTTCAACACGGTCAACTACCAACTCAACATCACGATGTAAAAGTCGCAGAGCTGTACGAATGGCACCGGCTTGCTCACGCATTCGAGCGTCTTTCAAAATAGCCCGCATAGTGTTGAGCGTTGCCATACATGTCGTCGGCGATACAATCCACACACGGGCCTCAAAGCCATCCCTAACTAATTCAGGAAAATTGGAATGCAGTTCTGCATAAACAGATTCTGACGGTAAAAACATCAATGCTCCATCCGCCGTTTCACCGTCTAAAATATATTTTTCAGAAATGGCTTTGATGTGAGCCTTCACACTGGTGCGCATAAATTTGGCAGCTTCATTAGCTTCCCAATCTGTCGATGCATTTCTTAAAGCCTCATAAGCCTCCAAAGGGAACTTGCTATCAATAACGATTGGCCCAGGAGGGTTAGGTAGATGAATCAAGCAATCAGCGCGCTTTCCATTTGATAGCGTCACCTGCCAAGCGTAAGCATCAGAAGGTAGAGCCTTACTTACAATTTCTTGTAGTTGGATTTCACCAAAAGCTCCACGAGTTTGCTTGTTTGACAAAATATCTTGCAAACTAAGTACGTCGCCAGAAAGCTTTTGGATATTATCCTGGGCCTTATCAATGGTAACCAGTCTCTGCTGCAATTCGCCCAGTGATTTAGCGGTATTTTTAGCGCTTGAGTTTAAATTGAGGCTCATCTGTTCCTGTACTGATGCAAGACGGGCCTCCATTAACTTGATCATATTTCCTTGTTGAGCAGCCTGCGACTCAGAAACATGGGTCAAGCCACCAGCTAGCTGTTGTTGACCGTCTCCTATTATTTGAACACGCTGATTTAGAGACTCCAGCTGATTGGTAAGGGGAACTGCCGCATTAGCGGAACGTGCCGCAGCACGCGCAACAAAAATTAGCAGAATAATAATTAAAACAGCAATCAAGACAGGCGTAAAAAAAACTGGCAGAGGCACAAGACCTGGGAAGGTTAAGATTGATGCTCCAAAAGATTTAAGAGAAGCCAAGGCAGCTGCAGCAGCAGCTAAAAAAACAAAAACAGGCACAAAGGTTACTTCTACAAAAGTAGATACTGGTGTAAAAAACGCAACATCAAAACAAATTGATGCAGCTAATAAAGCAGCTGCAGCAAAAAGAACAAAGGCAGCAGCAAAAATAGCTGGAGGCAGATCTGCTAGAAGTTCAGCAAAAACTAAACTTTTACCAACAGGTTCAAAAAGAGCTATTGCTACATCAGCTGCAGCTATCGGTGGAGTATCAATGCTAAACAAAAAAGGTTCTTCAGCTCCAGCTAAAGTAACATTTGCTGATGCGTTTAGAAAAGCTAGAGCCAAAGGCGAAGGCACCAAGTTTACTCACGATGGAAAAAAATACACAGCCGTTACCAAGACTGACCTAAAGAAAAAAGGTTTCGATGCTAACGAATTAGCTGCTTACAACAAGCGCGGCGGAAAAGCCAGAGGCCCTTTAAACAGACTTGGACAAAAAGCTAAGAAAGTTCTTTTAGGCAAAGACAAGAAGTTTGGTGGCGACAAAGGTGCCATTGACTTTATTAGAAAGCCTAAGAAGAAAGCAGACGGTGGAATGATGGGTTCACCGCAAGCTATGCCTACTATGCGAAGAAGACCACCTACGCCACCTATGCCACCTAGATCACGAGTGCCTAAAACTAGAACTCAATTAATTGATCCTAAGTTACCTAAAGGAAAAGTTGGCAAAGGACCTTTAGAGCCTAGTGATTCAACAACAAGAGTTATGATGGATCCTAAGAAAAGAATGAAGTTTGGAGAACGAATCAGAAAAGATCTAAAAAGCAGACGGAATGACAAGGGCTCTATTCCTGCAATGTCAATGCCAACACCACCTCCTCTTAAAAAAGGACCAGGCATGAAAGATGGCGGAGTTGCTAAAAAAATGGGTGGCGGAATGGCTGCTAAGAAATATAAAGGCGGTGGCATGGCTACTAGAGGATTGGGCAAAGCTTTTAAAAACAGCAAGAGGTAGATTATGGCAAGAAAAGCAATATTTGACCGATTCGGAAATATTATTAAATCAGGTCTTCAAAAAGTCTACAAAGCAAAAACAGCTCCTTTGCAAGTAGCTAATACAGTTGCAAGGACAATTGCACCTAACAGCAAAATAGCAGGTGCAATAGCTGCAGCCGCTTCTCCAGGTATTTTAAAACCAAGCTCTGTCACAAAAGAACCTGCAAAAAAAGAACCTGCAAAAAAAGAACCTGCAAAAAAAGAACCTGCAAAAAAACCACAACCTCCAAGAAAACAAAAAGAGCAAGGCATTAATAAGCAAAAATCTATTAAGGGATCTTCCTCAAACAAAAGAGGAACCTTTACATCTAGGAAACGTACAGGAGAAGGAAACCAAGGGACTTTTGATGGCGTAATGCCTATGATGGGAACGCCTGGTCAAGACATTTCTAAGATAGCAAGAAGACCTAACAGAGTTAAAAGAATGAAAGCTGGCGGATTAGCTATTAAGGGACAAGGTAAGGCATTCTTAAACTCTAAAAGGTAAACCATAATGAAATTTTTAAAAAATATTGTAAAAGGCGAAGTTAAAAAAAGAAAAAGAAAGCTTAGCGAAGAAGAATTACTTCTTGCAACCGGAACTGGACTTGCTGCTGCAGCAAGCTATCCTGCATCTAAAATGTTGATGGATCAAGATCGACGTGGTAAAGATGCAAGAAATAAAAGAGACAGAGATGCTCAAAACCTTGAACCTGGAAATTCTAACTCAAGAAGAGCAAGACAAGAAGGAAATTAAATGGCAGACATAGACAAAGCGATTACCTTTGAAGAGCAGGTAGACTTACAAGTCAAAGACCGAAGCAAGGGCATGGAAATTGAAGTTGATGTAACCGAAGAAAATCCAGACTTTGAATCTTTTGAACAGATGGAAGATGGAAGCATATCTTTTGGTGAAGCCACCCCTGAAGAAATAGAAGTAGACTTCTACGAAAACTTAGCAGAGGTTATAGACGATGCTGACTTAAGATCTCTTAAGAACGATCTTATGAGCAACATCGATTCTGATAAAGAGTCTCGAAGCGATTGGGAGAAAACATACAAAGATGGCCTAGAATATCTAGGCATGAAGTACGAAGAAAGATCGCAGCCGTTTGAAGGCGCATCAGGTGTTATGCATCCTTTGCTTGCAGAAAGTGTTACCCAATTCCAAGCGCAAGCTTACAACGAACTCTTACCATCTCAAGGCCCAGTCAAGACTCAAGTGCTTGGCATGACCACACCCGAAACAGAACAACAAGCAGCTCGTGTGCAAGAGTTTATGAATTATCAGCTCATGCAAGTAATGCGAGAGTATGACTCTGAGACAGATCAAATGTTGTTCTATCTACCTTTAAGTGGTTCAGCATTTAGAAAAGTATATTACGATCAAAACTTAGGCAGAGCAGTTTCTAAGTTTATTCCAAGTGAAGATTTAATTGTTCCATACGGAGCAACAGACTTGCACAGCGCAACTCGAATCACGCATGTTCTTAACATGTCCATGAACGAGATACGCAAACTGCAACAAATAGGTTTTTATCGTGATGTAGAATTAAACAACAGTGGCGTAAACGAAGTTGACGATATTCAAGAAGAGATTGATGAACTTCAAGGCGTTAAACCTAACTACGATGATGACGAAACATGTCAAGTGTATGAGTCTCACACTGAGTTAGACATAGAAGGTTTTGAAGACATGAACGCTGAAGGCGAAGAGACTGGCATTAAGTTGCCATACATAGTCACCATAGCCAACGGAAAGATTCTATCTATTCGCAGAAACTACAAAGAAGACGATCAGCTTAAACAGCGCATCAACTACTTTGTGCATTACAAGTTTTTACCAGGTCTAGGCTTTTACGGCTTTGGCTTGACACACATGATTGGTGGCTTATCTAAAGCTGCAACCTCTATTTTGCGTCAGCTTATTGACGCTGGTACTTTATCGAATTTACCAGCTGGATTTAAAGCCCGTGGAATTCGTATTCGTAATGACGATCAGCCTTTACAGCCCGGTGAGTTCAGAGACATGGATGCACCCGGTGGTAGTTTGCGAGACGCTTTTGTACCGTTACCTTTTAAGGAGCCAAGTCAAACCCTTCTCTCTCTCCTAGGGATCTTGGTCGATAGCGGGAGGCGTTTCGCATCTATCGCAGACATGCAAGTCGGTGATTCAAATCAAAATGCACCAGTTGGTACAACAGTGGCTTTGTTAGAAAGAGGCACTCGTGTTATGAGTGCCATTCATAAAAGATTGCATTCAAGTCAAAGAATTGAGTTTGAAATATTGGCAAAAGTTTTTGCTGAGTATTTACCTCCAGCTTATCCATACTCCACAGCCAATGGCAATCAAACCATTAAGGCTTTGGACTTTGATAGCCGTGTAGACGTATTGCCTATTTCAGACCCAAACACTTTCTCTATGAGTCAACGAGTAATGATGGCTCAAGAGATGTTAAGGACTGTACAAAGCAATCCTGAGATTCATGGGCCAACTGGAATATACGAGGCTTACAGAAGAATGTATTCTTCTATGGGCGTGCAAGACATTGAAAAGCTTTTGCCACCTCCGCCTAAACCACAACCGATGGATCCTGCAAATGAAAACGCTATGTTGATTGCAGGTAAACCTGCTCAAGCGTTTGCTGGACAAGATCACGATGCGCACATTAACACGCACGTATCTTTGTATGGAACTGTTACTGCACAGACAAACCCAATGGTTTTATCTTTAATACAGTCACACATTTATCAGCACGTTTCTTTTAGATCTGCTGAAATTGTGGATGAACAAAATGCTCAGAACCCAGAGTTCCAAAACATGACGCAACAAATACAGCAACTGCCTCCAGAGGTTAGCATGCAGTATCAACAACAATTACAACAGTCGGTGGCAAGAGACATAGCTGCAGTAGTCTCTCAGTTGATGGAACAAATAAATTCTATCTTCATGCCACCCCCGCCACAACCCGATCCTTTGGTACAACTAAGAGGCAAAGAGCTGGACATTAAATCTGACGATGTACAACGCAAACGCGAAGAGTTTGCTCAACGTCAACAGTTTGATTCTATGAAAGCCATGCAAGGAAACCAATTGGCAGAACAGCGTTTGGCTATTCAACAAGATATTGCTAAGATGAAAGACAACATAGCAAGAGAAAGAATGGATCAATCAGCACAATTTAAAGCAATGGACATTATGAGAGGTAACAAATGAGTTCAATAAGACAAGAACAGGCAGCAATGCACAAGAAACTATTAAAAGAAGAAGAGGAGCGCAGAATCAATGGCAATCAACCGATCATCAATGAGCATGCAAATATCGACATCGAGAAAATCGCGAAACAGGCCGACAAAGAAGCCAACGAAGTCCTTGCAGAAGTCATCAAAGCAGTTAAACCCACAAAGCCTAAAGTTGTCGTTAAGACTAAGAGCAAGGTAGCTAAAAAGAAAAAATAGTATGCCTCTAAAAAAAGGTAGCAGTAGGAAGACAATATCTGCTAATATAAGTGAGTTAACACGCAGTGGTAAAAAACCAAAGACTGCGATAGCAATTGCTCTTGAACAAGCAAGAAAAAATAAAGGTAAAAAAAATGGAAAAAGTTAAAAACGTTAAATCAAGCGTAACCATCAAAGATCAAGGAACTGTAAATTACTCAGGTCCTAAGAAGATTGCTAACGGTGGCAAACCTGGAAGACACGGAGCTGGTAAATCTAGAGGTGGCGGAGCTGCTTTAAGAGGAACTAAATTTTACGGCATCTGTTAAATGGCTGATCGAATTAGCTTGCCTCCTACGCCTCCGGGCCTTCAAGATCAAATGTATCGAGGAGGTGGTGGGCCACAACGTATGCCTACACCCCCAAGACAAGCAAACACTCTTGTAGTTGGTGGCCCTGCGTATTTTACGCCTGAAGGCTATGAAGCTCCTATTCAACCAACTCAATCATTCATGCCTACCAATGTGGCACCTGATCCAATTCGGGATCAATTTAATAGACAGCTTCCTCCGATTCAAAGACCGCAGCCTCCGGTACCTGCACCAACACCTGCACCAGCTCCAACTCAAACAGGAGGAGTGCCAGAACCTGAACCTTATGTTCCACCAATTCCTACTCCTGCACCTGCACCTGCTCCAAGTCAAGGCCCAGATAGAGGATCAGCAGGATCAGCAGGACCAGCACCTCAAGAAGATACCCCAAATTTTTTAGCGTTTCAGCAAACACCAGAGTATCAAGATTGGGTTAATAGTGGCGGAATAGGAACAATGGATATGTACACTGCCAGTGATGGCAGAAGATTTGGTTCTGGAACTGCGGGAAGAATGTATGAAAGATATTTAGCTTCATTGGGACAAGAAGATTCAAACACTTCTGCTCCCGCACCAGTATCAGCACCTGAACCAGAATTTGTACCTCCGCCTACAATGCCAGAGCCTAATGGATTCTTTCCAGGCGTAACACCTGACTTTTCAAACTTAGACTTTAGTGGATTGTCAGACTTAAACTTAGAGGACATGGACTTTAGTAACTTACCAGGTATGATGCCTCCTCCAGTTTCACCCCCAGCAGCAGCAACAATGCCAGCTCCAGCTCAAGCACCTGCACCCGTTTACACACCACCGCCATCTCAAGTACCAATGCAAGACATGATGGATGATTACGACTTTGGAAACCCAAATTTAAGAAACATGAGAGGGTTTGACCCTAGAAGATAAAATAACACAGGCAGGAGAGAGCCATGGACGCTATAAACTTAGCAGAATACTTATTTAAAAATTTAAGACAAAGAGAACAGAACACTGTTGACATCGTTGCTGGTGGCAATGTAAGATCGATGGAAGATTACAAGTATCTTATGGGAGAGTTATCGGCGATTCGATCCCTTATAGAAGATCTAAAAGAAACGCTGCATATGGAAGATAACGATGACTAAAGATATCGCAAAAAAGAATGATACTAAATCCGAACTAGACAAAGCATTTGTTAATGCTGAAGCTAAAGTTTTGGACCCAACCCTACTAACCAAATCCCTACTAGACAGAATGCCCAATCCATCAGGATGGCGTTTATTGGTATTGCCATACAAAGGCAAGGGAGTTACAGAAGGTGGTATTCAATTAATAAAAGAAACTGTAGACAGAGAATCTTTGTCCACAGTTATATGCTATGTGTTAAAGGTTGGACCTTTGGCCTACGAAGACAAAAATAAGTTTGGCGATGAAGCATGGTCTAAAAAAGGAGATTGGATCCTTATTGGTAGATATGCTGGAACTCGTTTTAGATTAGAGGATGATCACGAAGTTCGCATCATTAATGATGACGAAGTGATTGCTACAATTTTAAACCCAGACGATATTAAATCTTTATAGGAGTAACCAATGGAAGTTCAAGAAGCACAAGAAGAAGTAAATTTAGACGTAGAAATTACAGACGAAAAAATTGAAAAGGCAGCAGTTCCTCAACACAGAAGAGTAGAAGACGATGTTCAAGATCAAGACATTGATATTGATATTGACGAAGGTTCGTCTAACAATTCTCCAGTTACTGAGGATCAAATAAAAGAAGACTTTGCAGTTTCTCCCCAGGTTGAAGAAAAGTCAAAAGATTTATCTGACGTAGAAAAAAGAGCATCACTGGCTCAAAACAGAATTAACAAAGCAGTGGCCCAAGCTAAAGAGTTCCAAAGAAGAGAACTTATGGCCGTTCAATACGCCAAAGATTTGAAAGATCAAAACGAAAAGTTAAGGCAGTCGCAAAAATCTTTTCAATCAAGTTATGGCGATGAATTTGGCAATCGTGTTGAGTCACAACTTAGCCTAGCAAGACAAGCTTTAAAACAAGCAACTGAATCACAAGATGCTGAATCAATAGCTTCAGCTACTGAAGCCCTAACAATGGCTACTTCAGATAGAGCAAGGTTAGAGCAGTATCAACAGCAACAAAAACAATACGAGCAACAAGAAGCTGCTTATGTACAACAAGCTCAAAATCAACAAGAACAACAACCTCAAGCAGCTCCAGAAGAATACAATGAGCCATCAGATAAATCTCGTGAGTGGGCAAAAAACAATTCTTGGTTTGGAAAAGATCAAATTGCAACCTCAGTAGCTTTTGCAGTTCATAAAGAATTGGAAAATGAAGGCTTTGACTTAGAGTCTGATGAGTATTATAGTGAGATAGACAAACGAGTGCAGAAAGAATTGCCTCACAAATTTAACGTGGAAGCGAAAAGAACCGTCCAGACAGTCGCTTCAGCATCACGCAATACATCGACAGGACGCAAACAGAATCGTATTCAATTGACACCAAGTGAACAAGGCTTAGCCAAAAAACTGGGTGTTTCATTTAAAGATTACGCAATACAAAAAGCGAGGCTAGAGAGATCATGACAAAAGAAAAAGATAACGTGGTTGATGATAAGGAAGTTAGGACTTCAAGAAGTGCTGACACTAGAGCAAAAGAAGACAGGCCCAAAATTTGGAAAATGCCTTCAGCTTTAGAACTCCCGGACGAGGCTGTGGAAGCAGCTAAATCTCAAGGAATTACTTATCGTTGGATTAGAGAATCCATACTAGGACAAGATGACAAAACGAATGTCTCAAAAAGATTTCGTGAAGGATTCGTCCCAGTTAAACCAGCAGAGTTACCTGGATTTCATGATTTGCCTACAGTCGATGATGGTCGACACGCTGGAGTTATAGGAGTGGGTGGGTTGATACTGTGCAAAATAGATACAGACCTCGCAGATCAAAGGAACGATTACTTTGAACAACAAACCCAAAATCAAATGACTGCTGTGGAAAACGACCTAATGCGTGAAGAGAACCCAGCGATGCCAATCTCTAGTAGAATGTCATCAAAGGTTACTTTTGGTGGAAATAGCAAATAAGCTATTTTCAAATTTATAACTTAACTAGGAAACTATTATGGCAAATATAAATGCTAAATTCGGTTTAAGACCTATAGGAAAACTTGGAAGCAGTGTGAATAACACTGGTACTACTGAGTATGATATTCTTACAGGAACAACCGGAAGTATTTTTTCAGGCGATCCAGTAAAAATGGTCAACACAGGCGGCATAGCCGTTGCTGCTGCTGGCGATTTATTATTGGGAGTCTTTCAAGGATGTAAGTTTACTAATTCTTCTGGCGAGGTGATTTTTTCACCTTTCTGGCCGACATTAACAGCTTCATCTGACGCGGTGGCTTTCGTAGTTGACGATCCTGATGCAACCTTTGAAATTCAAAGTGCTGCAACAGGTAGTGTTGTACAAACAGTTGTTGGCTTAAACGCTGACATTGTTTACGCTGCTGGTAGTACCGTTAATGGTAGATCTAATGTAGATCTTAGCGGAACTATGGCAACAACTGCAGCTCAATGTAGAATTATTGGATTTTCTAACGACCCAGAGAATAACGCTCTAGGAACTGGAAGTCTATCTACAAACGTCAATATGATTGTTAAAATTAACGAGCATCTTTATGCTCAAACAACAGGGGTTTAATCATGGCTATTAACAGAGCACAGCTAGCAAAAGAGCTAGAACCAGGTCTAAACGCCTTGTTTGGAATGGAGTACAATCGTTACGAAAACGAACATGCTGAAATCTTTGAAACCGAGTCTTCTGACCGTGCTTTCGAAGAGGAAACAATGATCGTTGGTTTCGGTAATGCTAAAGTAAAAGGCGAAGGAAATTCAGTTGAATTTGATTCAGCTTCCGAAGGCTTTACTTCACGTTACTCACATGAAACCATTGCGTTAGCGTTTGCTCTTACTGAAGAAGCAATCGAAGATAACCTTTACGATAGATTAGGAGCTAGATATACAAAAGCTCTAGCACGATCTATGGCTCATACAAAGCAAGTAAAAGCTGCTTCTGTTTTGAATAACGCTTTCTCATCCAGTTTTACTGGTGGAGACGGTGTTGCTCTAGTAAGTACAGCTCATCCATTAGCGGGTGGCGGTACTTTAAGTAACAGACCAAGCACTTACTCTGACTTGAATGAGACTTCGTTAGAAGATGCCATCATTTCTGTGTCAACTTTTACTGATGATAAAAGCATGATTCTTGCCCTTCAAGGCAGGAAACTAATCATTCCACCACAATTACAATTTGTGGCAGATAGATTGCTTAACACACCAGGCAGAGTTAGCACATCAGATAATGACATCAATGCTATTAAGAATATGGGTATGGTCCCAGAAGGTTATTCAGTTAACCATTTCTTAACAGATAACGATGCATGGTTCTTGATGACAGATTGTCCTGACGGATTTAAACACTTCGAGAGATCTCCTCTTTCAACTTCTATGGAAGGTGACTTTGATACTGGCAACGTCAGATTCAAAGCTAGAGAAAGATATTCTTTCGGATTCTCAAATCCAAGAGCAGTCTTTGCATCACAAGGTGCGTAAATCCAATTAATTGGTAAAGGGAGCTTCGGCTCCCTTTTTTTTGGATTTTTTTATTAAACTGATATACAATCAAAGAACTAGGATTATTAACTTGTTCTATCGACTGACCTAGCAGACAAGCCGAGACAATAGAACTTATTTCCGAGGAGGAAATTATGGCAAATTCAACTTTTTCAGGTCCAGTCAGGTCCGAAGGTGGTTTCGAGGTAATTAACGTTAATGGGACAACCGGTGCAATAACCGACAAGTTCGATATTGATGCTAGTGGTAATGTACTTACAGAGGGTAATGTACACGTTAAAGAAGGTTCTTGGCTAGAAATGCAAGAAGTATCAGGTAGTGTTGGGCCAACAGATGTTATATTTGGTAAAAATGGTTCTGGTGTAGGTACTGATGCAGTTGTATCTAATCCTTTCACTCAAAGTGCTACACAATTATTTCCATTAGGCTCTACTTTAATTTATGGAAGCAAAACTTTTAAGTATGCTTTTTCAGGTGCAGCAATAGCAGCAGGTGCTTTAATACAAAACGCAGCAGCAGTTACTACACATAGAAATTTAACCCCAACAGCAGCATCAGCAGCAGCTACAACTGTTACAGTTACTTTAGGTGGCACAAACGCAGCAACACTTAACCAATATAAAAATGGTTATCTCCATGTAAACGATGTAGCAGGTCAAGGACAATTATTAAAAATTGCTTCTAACCCAGCAGCTAACGCTTCAGCTAGTTGTGTTATAACTCTATTTGATCCAGTTGTAACTGCTATAACAACTTCATCTAAAATTGATTTAATTCAAAATCCTTACATAGATGTGGTTATAGCACCTACAGCAGAAACAGGTTCTGTAGTTGGAGTATCTCCAATAGCTATTGCAGATGACAGATATTTTTGGGCACAAACTAGTGGACCAGCTTCAGTTATTACTGATGGTACTATTGTTCTAGGACATACAGTAAATAGATCAGATAACGCAGCAGGAGCAGTAGAGGCCAAAGCAGATGCCAGTCTTTTACAACACGTTGGTTCTGTAATGGTTGTAAATGGTAATACTGATAACAGTGTTATCATGCTTAATATAAGCAGTCTATAGGAGTAACTTATGGCAGGTAGATTAACAGGCTCAGATGTTCAGGGTAAGTTTATAACTGCCGATGCTCAAGCCTTA
>ENA-OSJC01002218-OSJC01002218.1-marine-metagenome-genome-assembly--contig:-NODE-2218-length-14876-cov-12.950470_pt1 | contig 14876 bp, 12 predicted proteins | sample MGYA00237885_ERZ534234 | MGnify/ENA primary metagenome ERZ534234 (study PRJEB26413, sample SAMN06343907) | marine metagenome | isolation source: coastal waters | place: Atlantic Ocean: West Antarctic... | reverse complement strand
AAAAGTAGAATTCAACTTGGTCTAAAACAATTAGGATCTCATCCTTGGCATGATTTAGATGAAAAAATTGCTGTCGGTGATCTTGTTAAAGGGAAAGTTGTTGTAGTTGCTGACTATGGTGTCTTTGTAGAATTACAAGCTGGAGTAGAAGCTCTTTTACATGTTTCTGAGATGTCATGGTCAACTCACTTGAGAAGTGCTAATGATTTCTTTAAGAAAGGTGATGATGTTGAGGCTAAAATTCTTACACTTGATAGGGAGCACAGAAAAATGTCATTAGGAATTAAACAAATGCTTCCTGATCCATGGGAGAAAATTGAAGAGAAATTTCCAATTTCATCTCAATTAAAAGTGAAGGTAAGAAACTTTACAAACTTTGGAATATTCGTTGAACTTGTTGAAGGAGTAGATGGATTAGTGCATATCTCAGACCTTTCTTGGACTAAGAAGGTAAAGCATCCTGCTGAATTCACTACTGTTGATTCAATTTTAGATGTTGTAGTATTAGATATTGATCAAAAGAATAGAAAGATAAGTTTAGGTCATAAACAATTGGAAGCTAATCCATGGGATTTACATCAAGATAAATACCTTGTAGGTGAAGAGTTTTCAGGAATCCTAAAAGAAGTTTATGATAAAGGAGCTTTAATTGATCTTAATGATGAAGTTGAAGCATTTGCACCTAAGAGACATCTTGAAAAAGAGGATGGTTCTTTAGTTGCCTTAAATGATAAAGTGAATTTTAAAGTTTTAGAGTTTTCAAAAGAAAACAAAAAGATTTTAGTCTCACATACTGCTACATTTAAAGATGATATGATTAAAGAAAAAAAGAAGTCAGCATCTAATACAAAAAAAGTCATGAAGAATATTCAAGATAATCAACATCAATCTACCCTTGGAGATTTAGATAGCTTGTCGGCTTTAAAGAAAGATTTGGAGAAAGGTGAATAATTAATTTAAAAACCCCGATTATCGGGGTTTTTTTTTAAATATATTTGTAGCATTAATGAAAACTGAAAGACAGATATTAAGTAGTACTCAACTTGAAATAACTATTAAGAGGTTATGTCAACAATTAATTGAATCACACGCTGATTTTTCTGAATCTGTTTTAATCTCTCTTCAGCCAAGAGGGAAGTTTTTACTAAATAACATACTTGCTGTTTTGTCTAAAGAATTTAATTGTAAAAATATTTCTTCAGGTGACTTAGATATTTCATTTTATAGAGATGATCTAAGAACTAAACAACTGCCTGTTATTCCTGAAAAGATGAACATGAACGTGTCTACTGAAAATAAGAGAGTTATTTTAGTTGATGATGTCTTATTTACAGGAAGATCTGTAAGAGCGGCAATGGACGCTGTAATGCCTTTTGGACGACCGAAATTAATAGAATTATTAGTTTTAATTGATAGGAGATTAAGTCGTCATATTCCTATCCAACCTAATTATGTTGGTAAGGTTGTTGATGTGATAGATTCAGAGAGAGTGATTGTGAATTGGGAAAAAAATAATGTTTTAATTATAAAAGAAAATAATGAATAGTTTATCAGTAGAGCATATGCTAGGAATTAAATATCTCATTAAAGATGACATTAATCTTATATTTAAAACTGCTGATAATTTTAAAAAGATAATAAATCAGCCTATAAAAAAAGTTCCTTCATTAAGAGATGTTACTATAGCTAATTTATTTTTTGAAAACTCTACAAGAACAAAATTATCTTTTGAATTAGCTGAAAAAAGATTATCTGCTGATGTAATTAATTTTTCATCAGCATCTTCCTCTGTTAAAAAGGGAGAAACACTGCTAGATACTGTAAATAATATTTTAGCTATGAAAGTGGATATAGTTGTCATGAGGCACCCAAACCCTGGGGCCTCAGTTTTTCTTTCTAGAAATATAAATGCAAAAATTATAAATGCAGGCGATGGCACTCATGAACATCCTACTCAAGCTCTATTAGATAGTTATTCAATTAGAGAGAAACATGGTACTGTTGAAGGAAAAAAAATAGTAATTATAGGTGATATTCTTCATTCTAGAGTTGCTTTGTCAAATATCTATTGTTTACAGAAATTAGGTGCAGAAGTTGGTGTTTGTGGCCCGTCTACTTTAATGCCGAAATATTTAGATAGTTTGGGTGTTAAGCATTTTTCAAATTTAAATTCTGCTTTACATTGGTGTGATGTTGCTAATGTTTTAAGAATTCAACTTGAAAGACAAGATGTTCAGCTATTTCCCTCTTTAAGAGAATATTCAAATGTTTATGGTATTAATAAAAATATTCTAGATAATTTAAATAAAAACATTACTATTATGCATCCAGGACCAATTAATAGAGGTGTTGAATTAACTTCAGATGTGGCTGATTCTGAGCATTCTATTATATTAGATCAAGTAGAAAATGGCGTTGCAATTCGAATGGCTGTTTTATATTTGTTGTCTCTTAAAAAATAAATATATATGTCAGAAACAATAGTTTTTAGATTATCTGAGAAAAATGATTTTTCAAAAATTAATTCTACTCAAGAAACAAAAAACTTTATTGCAGATCTTACAAATGTTGAATTATCTATAATTGATATTGTAAAAGAAAAATTCATTAAATTTGATGAAATAATTTATAACAACAAAGGTTCATTTGTTATAGTAAGTCTTATTAATTTTAATGATGATTTAAATATTGTTCCATCATTACAAGAGGCTTATGATTTTATTGAAATGGAAGAAATTGAACGACAATTAAATTAAAAAATATGAAAAACTATATCCTAACCTTATTTATTCTTTTGTTTTCTTTATCAATATATGCTCAATGTGTTCCGGATCAGCAGTTTACATCTCCCGGGATATATCCGGATCAAGCAACAAACCTTCCTTCAGCTAATGTTGGTCAGCCTTATTCTGCAATTATAACTGCACTCACTCCATTAGATACAGTTGTTGATATTTCAGGTTTGCTTTTGAATGTAACTATTGCTAATATTGATCTAACAAGTATTACAGGTTTGCCTAATAATTTCACTTATGATTGTCAACCTTCAAATTGCTCTTTTCCAGGAGGGGCATACTCATGTGCAGAAATTTCTTCGACTATTGACCCAACAATCTCCGATATTGGAGTTTATCCTTTAATTATGACAACATCAACATTAGCTATTAATGTTCCTTTGTTAGGGACATATACTCAAGTTGATACTGTTGATTATTTCTTTATTGAAATTACTTCTGCTACATCTAATGATATCGGGTATTTTAATGATAATTCATTTGAAATAAAAAACATCTACCCTAACCCAATTAAAAATAATTCTAAATTATATTTTATTACAGGAAATTCTAAAAAAATTAATCTTTTAATTTACAATACTCTAGGTAATATTGTTTCTGATCAATTCTTAACTTCTAATAGAGGAGTTAATGATATTAATCTTAATCTTTCTCACTTGTCAGATGGTATCTATACAATTGTTTTAAAATCTAACAATAAATCAATATCTTCTAAAATAATTGTGAGTAAATAATAATGTCTTTTAAGTTAACTATTTTAGGATCTAATTCAGCAGTCCCTTTAAAAAATAGAAATCCTTCATCACAACTTTTAAATGTTAATGAACGTTTTTTTTTAATTGATTGTGGAGAAAATACTCAGGTTCAGTTAAGAAAAAATGGTTTAAGTTTTCAAAGAATTCATCATGTATTTATTAGTCATTTACATGGTGATCATTACTATGGTTTAATAGGTCTTATAAACAGTATGCATCTCTTGGGTCGTAAAAAAGAACTACATATTTACGCTCATGAACCTTTAAAAGAAATTATCAACCTTCAACTTCATGCAGCTTCAATTGATTTAAGTTTTCCTCTTTTTTTTCACACTCTTTCTTATGAATCAGAATCAATTTTATATCAAGATGATGTTATTACAGTTTCTAATATTATATTGGATCATACTATAAAATGTTCAGGTTTTATATTTACAGAAAAAAAATATAAAAGAAAGATTGATAAAAGTAAGATTGAGAAATATGGTATTCACCACGACCATTATGTCTCATTAATGAATGGTGAAAATTATAGTTTTGAAGGAGTTATAATTGCAAATGAAAAATTAACTAAAAAGCCTAAAGATTTTCATTCTTATGCATTCTGCTCTGACACCATATTTCTTCCACATCTAGCTGAAAAGTTGAAAAAAGTTGATGTTTTGTACCATGAGACTACATTTGCAAATGGTTTAGAATCAAGAGCTAGTGAAACTGGTCATTCAACAACTGCTCAAGCAGCAAAAATTGCAAAACTATCTAAGATGAAACTTTTAATTACTGGGCATTACTCAAGAAGATATATTGATTTAAATATTTTATTAGATGAAACTAAAGAGATTTTTAGTAATTCTATGCTTTCATACTCTGGTATGTCTATTGATTTCAATACAATTTATCAAAGAAATAATATTTAGGTATATTTGCTTAAAATCAAATCAATGAGAAACTTTTTAATCGTTATTTTATTACTTTCTATGTCTGTCTCAGATAGTTTTTCGCAGGTGATTTCTTCAGATATTTTAGGTGTTAATTGTTATAACGATACTGGATATATTGCTCTTGATTTACAAAATGGTTCAATTGCTTATGAATGGGAATTGCAAAATTTTATTGATTCTATTTGGTACCCTATTGACACTAGTTTATATACTATAAGTTCAACATTTGATACTATTACTTCAACTGTTTGCGGAAGATATCGTGTTTCTGTTTTTAACTCAAACCCCTTTTATTTTCAACAAGTTGTATTTACTATTCCATGCCCTGTTTCAATTGGTTTAGGACAAGATAATATACTTTGTTATGGTGATTCTTCTGGAGTTTTATATGCTCCTACATATGGTGGGGTTATTTTAGACCCAGATTCTAGTTTAATTTTATTAGATACTTTAAATGGGGATGAGTATTATGAATATCAATGGTTTAAAGCCGATAGTTTGAATGGTTTTAACGAGATATTTCTTAATGACACAAATTATATTCTTATGGGAGTTTCAGCTGGCTATTATAAGTCAATAGTGACTGATGCCATTGGTTGTACTGATACTCTAAATTATTTTGCTGTAAATAATCCTATTCAATTAAAATTTGATTCTTTGTTAGTAAATAATGTTTCTTGTGAAAATCAAAGTGATGGAAGCATATTATTATCTGTTTCCGGCGGTAAAAAGAATTCTCCTTCAAATAAATATTTTTATTATTTAATTAGAAATAATGATACAATCGCCTTTAGTGATTTGATAGGGTCATCAAATAACTTTTCACATATTTCTTCTTCCAATAATCTTCAATCCTTATATTCTGATACAATATTATTGGAGAATTTGCCATCAGGTCAATATAACCTTAGTGTAGTTGATTCTTTTGGATGTAATATAGCTCAATCATTTATAATAAATGAGCCTAATCCATATGTAGCTTTCTCATCTACTCTTACTTCTTTATTTTGTTTGTCTGATAGTGTATGGGTTTATATTGATAGTGTAGTTGGAGGTAATGATAACCATCTATACTATTGGATGGACTCTCCAAATAATTCTGATTCCTTATATATTAATGCAGGTGAGTATTCAATTATTATTAGTGATACAATATTTGGATGTGTTGATACACTTACTGCTGAGTTTGACCCTATTTTTGAAATGAATGTTAGTGCAACAATACAAAATGCTCAATGCTTTGGAGATTCAAGCGGCTCTATTAATATTGACTCTATTTATGGTGGAAATGCTCCTTATTCAATTCAATGGGGTGGAGTTGATAATAATAATTTATTTGCTGGTAATTATGTTATTGAAATAGTAGACTCAATAGGCTGCCAACAATTTGAATATTTCCAGGTTAATCAAAATAGTCAATTAGCAATAAATTCTAATATTTATAATATTAGTTGTTTTGGATTTAATGATGGCAGTATTGCAGTTCAGGCTTTTGGTGGTACTGCTCCATATAATTTACAATGGCAAAATGGAACTGGAAGTGTAGATTCTCTCTATGGATTGTCTCAAGGGAATTATGTTTTGCAAGCTACAGATGATTTTGGTTGTCAAGTTAATAAGTCCTTTTCTATAAATTCTCCTGATGAATTACTTATTAATTTTTCTAATTTTTCTAATCCTCTTCCTTGTTTTGGGCAATTAACGACTATTGATGCTGTTTTGTCTGGAGGAACAGGGCCTTTTAATGCTTTATGGAATAATGGAGTATCTACTTTACAGAACATTATTGGTGCTGGTGTCTGGTCTTGTGATATTGTGGATGATAATGGATGTACTGTTAGTGAAAGTGTAACTATTGTGGAGCCAAATCAGTTTTTTATTTCTGATTCTACTTTTATTAATCCAAAGTGTGAACTAGGTGGCAGTGCCAGTGTTTTAACTTCTGGGGGGACATTACCTGTAGAGTATTTATGGAGCACAGGCGAAACAACATCTAGTGTTTCTGATGTTACAACAAATGTTTGCTGGGTTATTGCAACTGATGCATGTGGAAATACGGATTCTGTTGGCTTTAATTTTATTGCTTATAACTTAATAACTCAAATAAGCTATATTGATTCTCTTCATAAATCATCTGTTAGTGTTTCAAATTTGTCTACTTCCAGTGATTTTTCTTTTCAGTGGACAAATGAACTTGGAAACATTGTTTCTACAGATTCAATCGTTATCAATTTATGTGAAGGTATATATTTTATTAGTACACTAGATATTATTAATGGATGTGTTAAATATGATACATTAGAAGTTAATTTTAATATCACTAATAGTATTTTTGATATTGAAACTACTACAGTTTATGCTGATTCAAGTCTTTGGGGTTTTCCTCCTTATTCTTATCTTTGGGATAATGGCGTTAATACTCAACATGCTAACCTATGTGCAGGAGCCCATTGGGTGGAAGTTACAGATAACGATGGATGTGTAGTAAGAGAAGATTTTACTATTGATGATTTAAGTGTATTGTTAGATCCAGCTGATGCTATTATCGAATGTAATTTAGAAAATTTAGATATTGAACTAAGTATTTCTGTATTTGGAGGAACAGATCCTTATACCTATTTATGGGCAAATGGGAGCACTGATAGTACAACAAATCTATCTATAAACCCTGGGCCCCTAAGTGTTCAGGTTATGGATAATAATGCATGTACTTTAGATACACTTTTTATTATTACAGCTATGACACCAGAGTGTGTGCCAAATGTCTTTACTCCTAATAAGGATAATGTAAATGATGTTTGGAACTTAGAAAAGGCATTTATTTATGATGATACTGAGGTTAGAGTTTTTGGAAGGTTTGGTCAAAAGATCTTTGAATCTATAGGATATGAAAAACCGTGGGACGGTACAAATAATAATGGTAAAGATGTTCCGCAAGGAGCATACTTTTATCATATTGATTTAGGTAATGGTTTCGCGCCAATTAAAGGAACTGTTACAATTTTGAGATAAATTCTTTTATTTTTTCTTTTTCATTTTTTTCAAACCATTTTATATCTCCATCTTTTTTAAACCAAGTTATTTGTCTTTTTGCCAGTCGTCTCGTATTTTGCTTAATATTTGCTATTGATTCGTCTAGCGATATTTCTTTGTTTAAATAGCTTATTATTTCTCTATAGCCAACAGTTTGCATTGCATTTTGTGTTTGATATTCTTTTAAATCTTTAACTTCATTAACCAATCCACAATCTATCATATAATTAACCCTCGTATTTATTTTCTCGTATAATTTTTCTCTGTCAATTTTGAGTCCAATCTTAATTATATTAAATTCTCGTTTTTTTTTATTTTGATTGTAAAATGAGTGAATTTCTTTACCAGTATGATTATAAACTTCTAGTATTCTTATAAGTCTTTGAGGGTTTTTATTATCAATATTATTAAAGTTCTCAGAGTTTATCTTTTTAACTTGTTCTTGCAACCACTCAATACCTTTAGATTTATATCTGTTAATAATTTTTTCCCTAACAGATATTGGTACTTTTGGTATAGCATCTATTCCATTACAAATAGCATTTATATACATTCCTGAACCACCAGCCATAACAGCATATTGATTTTTCTTAAAAATTTCATTTAATTTATCTAAAGCATCAATCTCAAATCTTCCTACATTATATGAATCTTTTAATGAGATGTGTTGAATAAAATGATGCTTTACTTCTTTTAATTCTTTATTAGTTGGGACAGCTGTTCCAATAGACATTTCTTTGTAAAATTGTCTAGAGTCACATGATATTATTTCAGTTTTTTTTTCTTTTGCAACTTGTATTGCTAACGATGTTTTGCCAATAGCTGTAGGGCCTAAAATAATAATAAGAGTTTTATTCATCATATTCTTGATACTCATTATAATTATCTGAAGGATCATCATATATGTCAACTTCCTTTTCTTCAAAAATAATATCAGGAGCTTGTTTAGGAATCTCTCCTAAGCTATATATACACTTTGACTGATTTATTTCTAAGCTAGAAATTTCCTTTAGTTCAATTAGAAATCTCCACATTTTTAAATAATCATATACATAAATTAATTTATCTTGCTTTTCTTCTAAGACATCTATAATTAAAGTATTAATCATCAAATCTTGATTGTTTTCTTCAAATGAAACTAGAGTTATTTCTCTTAGTAAATCTAAATTATCATTTGTCACATAAAACGATGCTAATTCTTTATTATCTAGGTCGCAGGATTTAGTAATTATTTCATGTAATTGATATAGAGTATCAGTTGATGAAATTTCAATTTCTCTAACTATATTTTCATTTGATTCAAGAAATAAGCTTATAATATATTTCATTATAAAGTTTCAATATTTAATTCTTTAGCTTTCAGTCTAAGAAATTTTTCAGCATCTTTTTTCTCATTTTTGACTAAGCCATCAAGAATAGCTTCTTTGATAGCATGTTTTAATAGTCCAATTTGTTTGCCTGAAGAAATTTTAAATATTTTTATTATCTCATTGCCATCAATTGGAGGTTGAAAGTTTCTAACTCTATCTTTCTCCTCTACTTCAACAAGTTTTTTTCTTACAAGTTGAAAATTTGAAAGATACTTTTTTACTTTGTTAGGGTTTTTTGAGGTAATATCTGCATCACATAAAGTCATCAAATCTTCAATATCCTCTCCAGCATCAAATAATAAACGTCTAATTGCTGAGTCAGTTACAATCTCTTGTGCTAACACAATTGGTCTAAGATGAAGAAGAACTAGTTTTTTTACATAAAGCATCTTATGATTTAATGGTAATTTTAATCTTTTAAATATTTTAGGAGTCATTTTGCTTCCTATGAATTCATGAGCATGAAATGTCCACCCCGTAGATTCTTCATATCTTTTAGTTTGCGGTTTTGCAATATCATGTAAAATAGCTGCCCACCTTAGCCATAGATTATCTGTTTTAACTGCAATGTTGTCTAGCACCTCTAAAGTGTGATAAAAATTATCTTTATGTGCATGGTTATTTATTTTTTCGATGCCATGAAGATATGTGAATTCTTTGAAGAATTCATGTAAAAGTTTTGAATCAAAAAGTAGTTTAAAACCAATTGATGGTGTGTCAGTTAAAATAATTTTATTTAATTCCTCTGTAATTCTTTCCTGTGAAATTATTGATAATCTTGAAGAGTTTCTTTTTATTGCTTTAAATGTTTTTTCACAGATTATAAAATCTAGTTGACTTGCAAATCTAATTGCGCGCATCATTCTTAGTGGGTCATCTGAGAATGTTATATCTGGATCAAGAGGCGTTCTTAATTTTTTTTCTTCCAAATCTTTAATTCCATTAAAAGGGTCTAGAAAATTTCCAAAATTTTCATTATTTAATTGAATAGACATTGCATTTATTGTAAAGTCTCTTCTGTTTTGATCATCTTTTAAATTCCCATCTTCAATAATAGGTTTTCTGGATTCACTCCTATAAGATTCTTTTCTTGCTCCAACAAATTCATAATTTTCACCATTAAAATTAATCATTGCAGTTCCAAAGTTTTTAAAATAATTTAATTCAGATCCTTTTAATTCTGCACTTACTTTTTTTGCTAGCTCAATTCCGCTACCAATACATACAAAATCAATATCTGTTTTATTTCGTTTTCTTTTTATTAGCATATCACGAACCCATCCTCCAACAACATATGTTGGGTAGCTTAATTGATCAGCTACTTTACTAACAATATTAAATATTGGATTTTGTAATTCTTTATGGTAATTCATACTTATCTAATTTTAATTATTTCACCATTTGTACCTATTTTAATAATTCTTGAAGGAGTCTCCATAATTTGATCTTTACGCAAATTTACCACATAATCTACACTGTTTATTAGTTCTTTATTAATTTCATTAAATTCAATTGGGTTTTTTTGTCCGCTAATATTTGCAGATGTTGAAATAATAGGGTTGCCTAAATTAAAAATAATTTCCTGACAGAATTTGTCTTTAACTAGTCTTATCGCTGCACTACCATCATTTGCAAGTATCTCTTTACAGATATTATTTACATTATCAAATATTATTGTTGTTGGTAGTTTATTGTGCATTTCATTAAATGCTGATGGGGGTACTTGTAGCATTAATTTGTAGAGATTTGTGTATTCAGCAATTAATATTATTAATGCTTTGCTTTTAGCTCTTTTTTTGAGTGTAAATATTTTATTAACTGCCTCTTTATTATTAGCATCGCATCCTATCCCCCAAATTGTGTCTGTTGGATATAATATTATACCTCCTTTTTTTAATACTTCTACAGCGTTAGCTATTTCTTGATCCATTATAGTAGAGAGTTATAAATTGATATTAGATTTTTAGAGATCTTTTCATCTTTGAAATTGAGAGCATATTTATATCCTTCTTCAATCATTAAGTCTCGTAATTTTTGATTGCTTTTAATTTCTAAAATAGCTTGAGTTATTTCTATTGCATTTAAAGGGTCTATGTATTTTGAATGCTCTCCTCCAGATTCACTAAAACAACTTCCTTTAGAGGTTATAACTGGAGTTTTGCTAAATAAAGCTTCTAAGATGGGTATGCCAAAACCTTCGAATATTGATGGATAAATAAAAATCTCTGCTTTTTGGTAAATACATGCCATTTCTTCAAGGTTTAAATTCTTAAGAAATATTACTCTATTATTTAGATTATTATCATCTATAAAATTCATACACTTTTTTTTGTATGCTGTACCGCTACCAATCACTATTAATTTTTGATCAGCAATATTATTTATTGCTTTTAATAAAGTTAATAAATTCTTACGCTCTTCTATACTTCCAACATATAGTAAGAATTCTTGAGGTAGTTTATATTTATTAATAACGGTATTTACTTCTGTAATATTTTTTTCTTTTTGAAATATTGGATTACAGCCTTGGTATATTACTTCTATTTTATCTTTTTTAATTCCAAAATATTTAATAATATCTGATTTAGTTTGCTTACTTATGGCTATAATTTTATTTGCTCTTTGACATGAAGATCTAAATTTTATATCGTAAATTTTTCTATCAATTTTGGAAAATAATTTTGGAAAACGTAAATAGATTAAGTCATGAATTGTAACTATTGATTTAATATTTGTTTTTTCAATTCCTAAAGGAATTTCATGACTTAAGCCATGATAAATATCTATCTTGTTTTGAAATAAGTCTTTTACTATTGTTTTGCTCCTCCAAATACTACTAAATAATCTACTAAGAATCTTATTTGGTGTTCTAACAAAAATATTTTTTGATTTCTCTAGAAATGATAATCTATCATTTTTCTTTTCTTTTGTTGTATAAATAAAAAATTGATTTTTTGGGAAAGATTTGCTTAAAATTCTAATGGTATCTCTTGAATAATTACCTAATCCTGTATTATTAGTAAATGCTCTTTTACCATCAAATCCAATACGCATTAAACTGCTACGTTATACGTTCTTAATGCATCATTTAATGATGTTTTTTTATCTGTACTTGCCTTTCTTTTTCCAATTATTAATGCACATGGCACCCCATATTCTCCAGCAGGAAAATCCTTCTGAATAGTACCTGGAATAACGACAGACCTTGAGGGAATATATCCTTTGTATTCAATCGGCTTTTTATTGCTAACATCAATAATTTTAGTAGATGCTGTAAGAACTACATTTGCTCCAATTACAGCTTCTTTTTCTATTCGTATACCTTCAACTACAATAGACCTTGATCCCACAAAAACATCATCTTCTATAACAACTGGTGAAGCTTGAATTGGCTCTAGTACTCCTCCAAGTCCAACACCTCCAGAGATATGAACATTTTTACCTACTTGAGCACATGATCCTACTGTTGCCCAGGTGTCAATCATGGTTCCTGAATCTACAAAGGCACCAATATTTACATAAGATGGCATCATAATAACTCCTGGAGCAAGAAACGCTCCAAATCGTGCTATAGCATGAGGAACAACACGCACCTTAAGTTTGGCGTAATTCGATTTCAATTTCATTTTATCATGAAACTCTAGTGGTCCTGCTTCAATTGTTTCCATTTTCTGAATTGGAAAGTACATGATTATGGCTTTCTTAATCCAGTCATTAACCACCCATGTATCTTCTTTTTTTTCAGCAACTCGAATTATGCCTTTATCTAGCTTATTAATAATTTCTCTGATAGTTTCCTGAGTCTTTGCTTTTTCAAGAAGTTCTCTGTTTTTCCAGGCATTTTCTATAATAGATATTTCATTTGTTTTCATATTGAGCAAATATATGCTATTTTAATAATTTAATATATAATTCTTACTCTAGTCATTTTTAGTTTTTAATTGTTTAGATAGTTTATGATAATTTTTTATTTTCTCTTTTTTAGACTTTATCAAAGCTATTAATAACTCTTATTTTTTTAATAATGTTAATGATTTGATTTTGTATATAATAATTAATTATATTCTTAAAACTAAGTATTAATACTTATTTTTTTTACATTATAATAATTTACTTTTGATAAGTAAAAATATTGCTTAAAACTATCGTTACATCAAATTTTTAATGCTAATATTTTTTCTATCTAATTATTTATAATTATAGTAAAAAAAACTTATTTTTAAAAATGTATTTCTCTCAAATTAAATCAGGTTTTGTACTATTACTATTCTTAGGTCAAGTATTATTTTATTCTGATTGTAAAGCTCAAGGATTAACATATGTTCCTGATGATAGTTTTGAAAATTATCTAGAAGCAAATGGAATGGGTGATGGAATTGCCCTTAATGATTATGTTTTAACTTCTGCAATTGATACTCTAACAATTTTAGATGGATTACATCATCAAAATATTAATGATTTATCTGGAATTGAAGATTTTCTGAATCTAGAAAGATTAGATGTAGAGTCAAATAATCTTACATCTTTAGATCTAAGTTTAAATATTAATCTTATTAATTTGAAATGTAGAACAAATCAAATTACCTCATTAGATTTGTCTAATAATGTTGATCTAGATTATGTAGACTGTTCTCATAATCAAATAATAAGTTTAGATTTTTCAAATAATATTTTATTAACTCATATCTCATGTTTTAATAATCAGATAAGTTCCATCAATCTAAATGGAGCAAATTCTCTTACTACTTTGATTTGTCATGATAATAATTTAAATGTTTTAGATGTCTCTAATAATAATTCTGTTAACTTTATTGAGTGCAATAGAAACAGCATAACAAATTTAGATGTATCCTCTAACATCTTATTGTCTTTTTTAAATTGTGATGAAAACAATTTAAATTATCTAAATGTAAAGAATGGAAATAACACAAATATTTCGATATTTAGTTCATTAAATAATCAATATTTAGTAGATATATGTGTTGATGACAGTCTCTATTCTGCAAATAATTGGATTAATATCGATTCTCATTCTTATTTTTCTAATTCATGTAACCTTAACAGAGATCTTTCTCTTCAAGGAATCATAGATTTCACTGTTCCTGGTGGTGGAAATGCTGGTAAAGCAATTCACGTTAAGGCAACTTCTGCAATTGCAGACTTAAGTATTTATGGAATTGGTGTTGCAAACAATGGCGGAGGAACAGATGGTCAAGAATACACATTTGACGCTATTTCTGTTTTAGCTGGTGAAGACATACTTGTTGCTAGAGATATTTCTGTTATGACCTCTTATTTTGACGGATGCTTTTCTCAATTTGATCATGTTTTACAGGCTAATACAGATATTTCACAAAATGGTGATGATGCTATTGAGCTTTTTATGAGCGGTAGTGTTGTTGAAACATTTGGAGATATTAATGTTGATGGCTCTGGTCAGGCTTGGGAATACATGGATTCATGGGCTTATAAAAATAATACTGGAACAACAGGCTCATTTGTTTTAGCAGACTGGAGCTTTGGTGGTGTAAATTGCACTGATGGTACTACAACTATTTATGATGCTTCCTGCTTATATCCAATATGCGCTTCATTAACTTATACTCCAGATGATAATTTTGAAAATTATTTAGAGGCAAATGGTATGGGTGATGGGATTGCTTTAAATGATTCTGTTTTAACATCTAATATAAGTTCTGTTACCAATTTAGTTATTTCATCTTTATCAATTTCTGATTTAACAGGAATTGAAGACTTTATTTCACTTATCAATTTAGATGCTCAAAATAATAGTAGTTTAATCTCTGTTGATCTTAGTCAAAATAGTGCCTTAGCAGATGCTAGATTTAACTCATGTAATTTAAGTAGTTTAGATATTTCAAATAATTATCAATTAACTATCCTTACTTGTGGTGGTAATAATTTAAGTTCTTTAGATCTGAGTCAGAATCCTTTATTAACAACTTTAGACTGTTGGAATAA
>ENA-OSJC01002212-OSJC01002212.1-marine-metagenome-genome-assembly--contig:-NODE-2212-length-14912-cov-3.238288_pt1 | contig 14912 bp, 17 predicted proteins | sample MGYA00237885_ERZ534234 | MGnify/ENA primary metagenome ERZ534234 (study PRJEB26413, sample SAMN06343907) | marine metagenome | isolation source: coastal waters | place: Atlantic Ocean: West Antarctic... | reverse complement strand
TAAAGTTACATCTACAAGAAAACTAATGGACAAACAACAACTTTCTAATTTAGTTGTTAGTTGTTTAATTTTAAAACACACAGTAGAAAATAGTAAAATAGTTGCAAGTGGTAAATATCAAGATGAAATAGACTATCTAGTAAGTAGTAAATCAAGACAAAAATTTATTCGTAACCTAGCACTTAAATTAAAAGGTAACACTTTAGTTTTATTTCAGTTAGTAGAAAAACATGGTAAGAATTTACATGAGATAATAAAAAAGAAGGCTGATGCCAATCGAAAAGTTTTTCTTATTTTTGGTGGTGTTGAAGCTAATGAGAGAGAAGCAATAAGAGGAATAGTAGAAAAAGAAAAAGATGCCATTATTGTTGCAAGTTATGGTACATTTAGTACTGGTGTTAATATTAAAAATTTACACAACATTATTTTTGCTAGTCCTTCTAAAAGTAGAATAAGAAATTTACAAAGTATAGGTCGTGGTTTAAGATTAGGTGATAATAAAGTTAATGCTACCTTATATGATATAGCAGATGATTTAACTTATAAATCTAAAGAAAACTTTACAATAAAACATTTTCAAGAAAGGATAAACATCTATACAGAGGAAGAGTTTGATTACGAGATGCATAATATCGACCTAAAAGAATAGATAAATAGTTATATGGATAAATTACAAGAAAAAGCCCCAAACGATTTAACAGACTATAGAATAGTTAGGTTAACAGACGGCAGTACATTAGTCGGAAGTATATCTATAGATAAAGACTTTTTACGAATACAAAATCCTTTACAATTGATATCAACACCAAGAATGACTAAACAAGGAGTAAAAGAAGATAATACTTTGGCGCCTTGGGTACCATTTACGAATGATAAAATGTTTGTTATACCAAAAGATAGGGTGATGGTTATTTCAAGAGCTGCAAAAGAATTGGCAAATTACTATGACGTTATATTAACAAAATTGCAACATACTAAAATAAAGGCTGCCTACTCTACTGAAGAAATAGAAAAGATGTTACAGATTGCTGATGACTTAGATGCTGAATTAAGAGAAAGAGAAGAAATAGAGGAGGCAGAATTAGAATATGAAGATATTGATATTAAGACTATACACTAACTACCTTATAGCTATAGCTTCTCTTGAAGCAGCGACATAGTCGATTATACACACATTCCTAGGATTGTCAAGCAGTAACCAGGAATTAAATTCAATTAAAAAAAAGGATAGAGATGATAAGTTGTCCAAAGTGTAAAGATATAGAGATGATATGGGGTGGCGACCATGACAATGATGACGAAGATGATAAGGAATATTTAGTTATGTCTAATTTTAGTTGTCCCAAATGTGAAACAATAGTATATGTAAATTAAATTAAAAAAACTTATAGAAAGGCTTGCATTTAAACACAAAATGTAGTATAATAAAAATTATGAAAAAAGAAGACGAAGAAGTAAAAGAAGTAAAAGAAGTAAAATTAAAACCAAGAGAGAAGCCTCATTATGTAAATAATGCTCAGTTCCTAGAAGCGATGATAGAATATAGGGATAACTGTGAGAAGGCTAAAGAGCAAGGTAAAGAAAAACCGGTAGTTACTAATTATATTGGTGAATGTTTTTTAAAGATTGCTAATCACCTTTCTTACAGACCTAATTTTATTAACTATACTTACAGAGATGATATGATTAGTGATGGTATTGAGAACTGTTTACAATATATGTACAATTTCAATCCAGATAAAAGTAAAAATCCATTTGCATATTTTACACAAATAATTTACTATGCATTTATTAGAAGAATACAAAAAGAAAAAAAACAATCAACTATAAAAAATAAACTAATTTCTGAATATGGCGCTCATAATATGATGGACCAAATGATTGGTGATGAGGCTCAGTATCAAAGTCAAATGTTAGACTATCTACAAAAAAATACAAAAGAAGATTAAAATAATAATATGAAAATAGCATTGTTGAATGACACCCATTTTGGTGCCAGAAATGACAGTAATATATTTGATGAATACTTTTATAAGTTTTATGACAATGTATTCTTTCCTTATTTAAAAGAGAACAATATAAAAACACTTATTCATTTAGGTGATATTGTTGATAGAAGAAAATTCATTAACTATAAGATTGCTCATAATTTTAAACATAAGTTTATGGATAGATTATGGCAAGAAAAAATTGATACTCATATACTTATAGGTAATCACGATATCTATTATCGAAATACAAATAAAGTAAACGCTATTCAATCATTATGTACAGCACCTGATGGCGTGAACGAACCATTTATTTACGAGGATCCTAAAGTTGTAGAGTTTGATGGTTTAAATATTTTGATGATGCCTTGGATTAATCCTGAAAACGAAGCACATTGTTTTGAAATGTTGAACACAGCAAATGCTGATGTATGCATGGGTCATTTTGACTTAAACGGATTTAGAATGATGGACACCGTAGTACAAAGACACGGTTATGATAAATCAATTGTATCACGATTTGAAAAAACTTATAGTGGTCATTTTCATCACAAGAATGATGATGGTCAAGTTTATTATCTAGGCAGTCAATATGAAATGACATGGTCGGATTATAACAATCAAAAAGGTTTTCATGTATTAGATACTGAAACAAGAGAAGTTGAGTTTATAAAGAACCCACATACAATATTTAAAAAACTTGTGTATGATGATACCGATAAAAACTATGATAAGTTTGATATAACAGACTACAATCAAAAGTTTATTAAACTAGTAGTAGCAAACAAAAAAGACCATCAAATGTTTGATAGACTCCTTGATAGATTATACAATGAGATTAGTGTACATGAATTAAAGATAATAGAAGACTATTCTGATTTAAGTCATACCAATGTAAGTGATGATGTAGCAGAAGGTTCCGAAGATACAATCACACTTGTTAATGATTATGTAGACCAGTTACCTGTTGACTTGGACAAAGACAAGTTAAAAGTTATGATTAAAGAAATGTATGTTGAAGCACAAGATACGGAGGTCAAAGATTGATATTATTTAAAAAAGTAAGATATAAAAACTTTTTAAGTACGGGTCAACAGTTTATAGAAATAGATTTAGACAAAGCAAATACTACATTAGTTGTCGGTGAAAACGGTGCAGGGAAATCTACAATGTTAGACGCCTTATGTTTTGGTTTGTTTCAAAGACCATTTCGTGGGATTAAAAAAGACCAATTAATTAATTCTATTAACGAAAAAGGATGTGTTGTTGAAGTTGAATTTACAGTAGGTCAAAAAGATTATAAGATTATAAGAGGCATCAAACCAAATATATTTGAGATATGGTGTGATGGTGATATGTTAAATCAAGACGCTGCTCAAAGAGATTATCAGAAACATCTAGAACAACAAATATTAAAACTAAACTTTAGGTCATTTACTCAAGTTGTGATACTAGGTAATGCTTCGTTTGTGCCATTTATGCAACTAAGAGCAAGGCATAGGCGACAAGTAGTAGAAGAAATATTAGACATTGAAATATTTTCTAAAATGAACCTGCTGTTTAGAGAGAAACAAAAGAACCAAGATGAGTTAATTAAACAAACAGATTTTAATTTTCAGTTAGTTGATAACAAGATTGAAGATAAAAGAAAATATATTGATGATATTAGTAATCGTAGTAAAGATTTAGCAGACTCTAAAAAGGCAGATTTAGATAAATCTACAATCGATATATCTAACTATGAAGAAGATATAAAACGAGTTAGAGTAGAGATTGCTGAATTACAAAAACTAGTATTAGATGAAACAAAGATAACTGCTAAACATAAGAAGCTTCATAATATGGAAGCAAAGTTAGAGAATACTTGTAACAAACATAAAAAAGATTTAAGTTTCTTTCAGACATACAATGATTGCCCTACTTGTCAACAAGCAATTGATGAAGCATTTAAGTCTACAATGATTAGCAAAAAGGCAGAAAAAGTACAAGAGTTAGAAATAGCACTTGGTCAGATAGATAAAGAAATTAAAACAAGTAAAATGAAACTAGATACCATTAATAAAACAATGGTCTCAATCAGAGAAAAAGAGTTATTGATTAATCGTTATGAGACATCTATAGAAGAAATAAAAAAACAAACAATTAGATTAAGTCAAGAGATAACAGAATTACAAGATGAAAAGGTATCTACAGCTGAACAAACTGGTGAGTTAAATCAGTTAGTCAGTCAATCTTCGCAACTAGAAAAAGATAAGTTAGACCAGAAAAAAGAAATGCTTTACATAGACACCGCTAGACATCTTATGCAAGATACTGGTATCAAAACTAAAATTATAAAACAATATCTACCAGTTATGAATCAATTAATTAACAAGAATTTAGCAAGTATGGATTTCTTTGTTAATTTTAGTCTAGATGAAGAATTTAACGAGACAATAAAATCTAGACATAGAGATGAGTTTAACTATCATTCATTTAGTGAGGGTGAAAAGTTAAGAATAGACTTGGCAATACTATTCACATGGCGAGAAATTGCTAAACTTAAAAATTCTACAAATACAAATCTACTTATACTAGATGAAATATTTGATAGTTCACTAGACAGCTCAGGCACAGATGAGTTTATGCGAATACTTCATTATACTTTGAAAAAAGAAAATGTATTTGTCATATCTCACAAAGGCGACACTCTTATAGATAAGTTCCCAAGAGTAATGAAGTTTGAGAAATATAAAAACTTTACAAGGATGGCAGAATAATGGCAGAAAAACTAACACCAGAAAAAATAGAAGAGGCAGTAAGATACTACGAAGATATTACAAGTGGTAAAACTCCTATTCTAGATAAAGACCAAAATTTTAAAAAAGAAGAACCTAAAATTTTAGATAGTCAAGCAAGACCAATTAAGGATATGCACGAACATTTAAAGAAAAAAGACCCTAATTCATATCCATTAATACCACCTACAGACCCTAGACTGTTAATGAATATAGCACCTTATACAGATGATATGTTAAAAGTGTTTGAGATAAAAGATAGAAAAGAATTGTCTGATAAAATGTATAAGAGTATGGTTAAATATGGTGGCATAGGATTATCAGCAAATCAAGTTGGTCTACCATTTCGTATGTTTGTTATGGGAGGTCACCCACAGATAGATGATGGCAAAGTAAGAAACTGCTTTAATCCAATTATTAAAGATTTAAGTGAAGAAACAGTTTTAATGAAAGAAGGTTGTTTATCATTCCCATTTTTATTTCTATCAATCAAAAGACCTCAATGGGTAAATGTACAATATACAGATGAGAATGGCGAGACAGTTGACGAATATTTACATGGCATGTCAGCAAGAATATTTCAACATGAAAATGAACACATGAACGGATATGTATTTACTGACCTAGTAGGAAAATTGAAATTAGATAGGGCTAAGAAAGCACAATCTAAATTAGTTAAAGAAACAATTAAAGCACAACAACAAAGATTAAGAAGTGAGGTTTCAAGTAAAAATGTCTAAAATTAGGGGGTACTATGATATCAAGACAGCTCTAAACACCGCCTACCAGGCGGCTATGAGACGGCAAATCCCGTTAAAAATCAAAATTAGTAGAGATATCGTAGAAAGTGTAATAGATGTCGGTAGTGGTTTCTTTTTAGCCATTATATATCAATTAACAGTTTTCCCTTTATTTGACTTACATCCTACGATATTTGAAAACTTCCAAATCGCATTAATATTTACCATATTATCAATGACACGGTCTACCTTATGGCGAAGATTTTTTAGAAAGAGAAATAAATGAAACTAACAAGACCTATAATAAAAGAATTATCACTAGAAGCATACAATGACACTTCAATACTTAATAGTGTGGCTGCAAATCTTGATAATATGGACTTTAAGAAAGTAAAAACAAAATATGCAAAAGGAGGTTGGGATGCTTTATCTTTACACGGATATGGTAATCACCCTTTAGATATATTAAAACCTGGTGTATTAAAGAGTTCAGTAAACATAGACACTAAATTACAATGGACTACACTATCAGTAATTACAATAATGAAACCTATATTAGGTATGCTTAAAAAACTACCATGTGAGTTCGAGAGAGTTAGATTTATGAGACTAGAAGCAGGTAAGGTTATTGGTAAACATAATGACAGGATAGACAAAGACATTGGTTTTGATGATGGCGATATAATCAGAATACATATACCAATTAGAACAAATGACAATGTAATATTTACTTTATATGAAAACACAAAAGACAAAGACGGCACAGAACATAAGTTAAAGACTGGACATTATTACTATACTGATGTTACAAAAGCTCATGCTGTTCGAAACACCAGTGATATTGATAGAATACATCTGGTTGCTGATTGCTACTCTAATGAAAAGATGAGGGCTTTACTTTCTTAATTAACTATGATATAATATAAACTATGAATCATGCTAAAGAAATAGATTTTGAATCGGTAAAAGAAATCTTTTATCAACACAAAAAGTGGTTTCCTCATATTCGTACAGATTACATGAAACGACAAATTGCACAAGGTAATCTTATATACGATAATGATGTTGTAATTACATATAAGTTTTATAAAAGAAAACAAAAGATTGGTGAAATAATTGCTCAACAAGGCGATTGTATATTACATCAAATAGCAGCTAAACATAAAAATGGTTCAGCAAGTACAGCATTACAAAAGTTCTTTGAGTTTGTAAAACCAAGACGAGTATTTTTAAGTGTTCGTGGTGATAACGAAATAGCAAAGAAATTCTATATTAAAAATAATATGAAACTAGTCGGTTCAACAACATGGGCAAAAGGCACACTACCAGGAGAGGTTTACTTATATGATAGATAACATTCAACAGATACATGATGATTGGAAAACTAAAGGTTTTCCTTATTATCCTAAAAGTAAAGAATGGCGTAGTGAGATATTTAATCAACTAGTAAACTATAGACGAGATACACTTATTGATAGAAAGAATAAAGTCATAGGTCAATCAGCACATGGTCTTAATCTTGCATGGTCATATATGGAACACGCATGGGGTATTAAGTGTGGTAAGATGAGAACACCTATGGAGATATGGGAAGATGAAGAACATCTTAAAAAAGGATTAAACAAAATACTATCAGGCACTTTCTTTCAAAAGAAACCTGCTCATATGATTACAGAATCAGATATGCGTTCTATGTTAAGACGATATAGTGGCACTCAAATGGTTTCTAATTTTAGACCTACTGCGGCTGCAGCTCTTTATGATGTATTTGTAGATAAAGATAGTCCACTAGAAGGCACAGTTGCTGGCACAGTATGGGATCCAAGTATGGGTTATGGTGGTCGATTACTCGGTGCGATTGCAGCTGGGGTAAACTATATTGGTACTGACCCTTGTATTCCTACTTATAAAGGGTTGTCAGAGATTTGTACAACCTATGGTAACACACACAACAACTATCATCTTTATAGACAAGGTAGTGAGACATTTATACCAGAAGATGAAAGTCTAGATTTTGTATTTACAAGTCCGCCTTACTTTGGTTGGGAAGCATATGGTGATGAGCCAGAACAATCAAGTATTAAGTTTGACACATCTGAAATTTGGAAAGAGAAGTTTCTAAAACAGACTATTGCCAATGCACATAAAGGTCTTAAAACTGGTAAGCATCTTGCACTCAATGTTGCTAATACAAAACAATATAAGACATTCGAAGAAGATACAGTATCACTTGCAAAATCAGTAGGTTTTGAACATACAGATACATGGTGGTTGTCTTTAAGTACTCAACAAGGCGGTTCTGCCGTAGCAACACTAGATGGCGATACTACAGAAACTAAACAAAAACAACAATATATGGGCGAATATCAGAGACCTGACATACCTGGTCGTAAATTTGAACCAGTTTTTATCTTTAAAAAGTAGAACAAAGTAAGAACATCTAGTGCGACATTCTGTCAGCACTCAATAAACCCTTGAAATAACTCCAATTAATTCCAATTAATTTATAAACCCTTGATTTTACTACCTTTTGTAGTCTATTTTTATTGGAATAATGCTTGACATTCATGCCAATTGATGATAGCTTAGTAGTATGTTAAATAGATTAAGCGAGTCGATAGTTCATTTATTCCAAAAAAGTTCCAAAAAAAGTGGAATAATGCTTGACATTCATGCCAATATCTAGTAAAATATACTTATATTATGAAAAAAAGTGAGAAAAACTTGAAAATAAACAAAATCAATAATAATGCAAAATCGTTTCTTGCAAAATTACTTGCTACTGAAAATATATCAGTAGAACATAAAAAAGTAAAGACTGCTTATTTTGATGTAAAATCTAGACTACTTGTTTTGCCTATATGGAAAGACATGAACGAAGATATTACAGACTTATTAATTGCACACGAAGTCGGTCATGCATTATTTACTCCACAAGCTGGTTGGGAAGACGCTATTAAAGAAAGAAATATACCAAAGTCATTCTTAAATGTTATTGAAGATGCTCGTATTGAGAAATTAATCAAAAGAAAATACCCTGGTTTATCACAATCATTTATTAAAGGTTATAGAGACCTTATTAATAATGACTTCTTTGGCACTAGAGATAAAGACCTTAATGATATGCTTCTTATTGATAGATTAAATATTCATTTTAAATCTTCTCATGTAGAATCTCCTCTTACATTTACTGATAGTTATGAAAATGATGTAGTTTCTAGAATGGAAAAGTTAGAGACCTTTGAAGATGTTATTGAACTTGCTGACGAATTATCAAAATACTGTAAAGAGGAACAAGAAGAAAAAGAAGAAGACATGCAAACTAGTGGTTTTGATGACCATGATTTTGATGACCTTGATGATTCTGATTGGGATTATGATGGTGATAATTCTGATTCCTCAGATAAAGAAGATGAAGAAAAAGAAGAAGAAGAAAAGTCTGGCTCTAAATCAGCTGATTCTGATTCCTCAGATGATGAAGACGAAGATGATGGTCAACAAAAATCTGATGAACCTTCTGCCGGTATACAATCAGAACGAGAACTAAAAGGTGCACCTTCTAAACCTGTTGCACCACCTGAAGAAGTTTCTGCTGAGACAGACCAATCTTGGGAAGATAAAAAAGAAAATTTACTAGACCCTGCATCTAAAAATAATGAGTATGTTAATATTCACAATTATAAAAATGTTAATGATTATATTATTGACTATAAAACTGTACTAAAAGATTTTGATAGAATACTTAAAAAACCTTATCAAGCAGAAACTAAAGATGCTTATGCACAAAGGTCTATATCTAAAATGATTTCTAAATATAGACTATTTAATAAAGCCCAATCTAAAAAAGTTTCTTATATGGTAAAAGAATATGAAATGAAAAAGGCTGCTTCTGCTTATTCTAGAACTAAACAAGACAAATCTGGTGTTATCGACCCACTTAAATTACATAGTTACAAATATAATGATGATATCTTTAAGAGAATGACAATCACACCTGATGGTAAAAATCACGGCATGATGATATTCATTGATTGGTCAGGTAGTATGGCTGATAAACTGCAACCGACTATTCACCAGTTAATGAATTTAACAATGTTTTGTCAAAAAGTAAATATACCTTTTGAAGTTTATGCTTTTAGTAATGACTGCGGTCATCATAGATGGGACAGAAATGGTCAAAGTATAACACCACAAGGTAAATCATATCCTAAATATGAAGAAGGTGATGTAACAATTGATGAAAGATTGAAACTTTTAAATTTTGTATCTTCTAGAATGAATGCTAAAGAATATGAAAAAGGTATGATTAACTTATTCATGATTTCTGAGAGATATGATAATTCATATTATTCTAGAAGAAGATGGACTAATATGGACAAAGATGAATATAATGAGTATGTAGATAAAAGAAGTTATGTTGATAACTTACCTTGTGAACCATCTGGTTATAATTTATGTTCTACTCCACTAAATGATTGTATCATGGCTGCGATGCCAATGGTTAATGCTTTTAGAAAAAGATATGCTATTGATAAAATGAATACAATCTTTTTAACTGATGGTGCAAGTGATGGTAACGATAGATATGTTATGTTTAATCCTAGTCAAGATATAATTGATAAAAGATATGTAAATAAACAACCAGGCGGTTATTATATTGCTGCTACTGAATATGATAATGATTTAGTTTTAAGAGATAACAAAACTAAAAAAGAATATCACATTGACCGCATGAGAAATATGACAGACCCATTACTTGACGCTTTAAGAGAACGAACTGGTACTAAAGTATTGGGTTTCTATATTTCAAGTGGTAAAAAGATTGATAGATATACTTTAAACAGATACTTTCCTTCATATTCATACGATAAAAACGAAAAAGTATTTGATAGAAAAAAAGTAATGGCAGAATACAGAAAAAATAAATGTTTAGTTATTAAACATAATACTGCTTATGATGAATTTTATCTCCTTACTGGAGGTAATTTGCAAGTGTCAGATGGTCAAATGGCGACACCATCTGAAAACGCTAAAAAGAGTGAAATAAAAAGACTATTCACATCTACTTTAAAAGAAAATAAAGATAGTAGAGTTGTCTTAAACAAATTTATTTCGCAAGTCGCTTAATTGAAAGGAAACTATATAATGGATAATACATCTAAAATATCACTAAAACCAGCTCAAGAAGCATTTGTTAAAACGGCAAATGAAGAAGGGTTCACTACCGTAATTACTAGAAAGGATATTATATCCCTTCAAAGTAAACTTGGCATCATTAAACCTGCTTGGTTGATGAAGGACTCTGCTTATAGATTGGGCAGAGGCAGTTATGCTTTACCGCCATATGAAGCTTCATTTGTAGGGCAAGTTGCTGAAACTACCACTATTGAATCTGATAGTGAATAATCAAAAAATCAAAGTGTGGGGGGTTTTGCCCCCATATTTGTTAGATTGTTGTAAAAATACAACACATTTATCTGGAATAATTTGGAATAAATGGAATAATGCTTGACAAACTATACAAAATATCGTATAATATACATATATTATGAAAAAAACAAAGGTGAAAAATGACTACATTAAATAATGAACAGTTAAATCAAGTTGAATTGTTATATAAACACTACAAGAAAACTGACTTAACAAGAAGTGAAATTAACGATTTTATCAAGATTGGTAATATCAAAAATCCAAGTTGGTTAAAACAAGACCAATTCAAAGTTGCAAGAGGAGTTTACGCTCTTCCTATTGACGGTGATATCTCTCCTAAAATTAAAGAAGATATCATTTCAGAATTACCTAAAACTGAGACAGCACCTGTTAATGAGACAGTTAATCAGGCTGCGTTTATCGTTTCAAGTTTAACTGGTGATATCGTACCTACTAAGGATCCTGTGTTCGTACCCTGGGGTTACTTCAAAGATATTAAATCTATTGTTACTAGTAAACAATTTTATCCTATCTTTATTACAGGTCTTTCTGGTAACGGTAAGACTATGAATGTATCTCAGGCTTGTGCTCAAACCGAAAGAGAGTGTATTAGAGTTAATATCACAATCGAAACTGATGAAGACGATTTACTCGGCGGTTATAGATTGCAAGACGGTCAAACTGTTTGGCAGAATGGTCCTGTAATCGAGGCAATGGAGAGAGGTGCAATCCTTCTTCTTGACGAAATTGACCTTGCGTCTAATAAGATTATGTGTTTACAACCTATCTTAGAAGGTAATGGTGTCTTTCTTAAAAAGATTAACAAGTTTATTAAACCTGCATCAGGGTTCAATGTGATTGCTACTGCCAATACTAAAGGGCAGGGTTCTAATGACGGTAAGTTTATCGGTACTAATATTCTTAACGAGGCATTCCTTGAAAGATTTCCTATTACTGTTGAACAGGCATATCCCACAAATAAGATTGAAGGTAAAATCTTGTTAAATGTAATGTCTGAAAAAGGTCTTACAAAATCCTCTGATAAAGAGTTTGCCGATAACTTAATTACTTGGGCAGACATTATCAGAAAGACCTTTTATGAAGGCGGTGTAGATGAGATTATTTCTACTAGACGATTAGTCCACATAGTAGAAGCCTTTACTATCTTTAAGAATAAGATGAAGGCTATTGAGATGTGTACCAATAGATTTGATGTTGATACCAAAACATCATTCATTGATTTATATACAAAGATTGATGGCGGCGAAGATGTTGCCACTTGGAATAGTCCAGTTCTAGATGATGAATTAGATTCCGATGATAGTGAGGACGATAACCCTAGTTATTAAAATCTATCTCATAATGTAGTCGAGTGGCGCCTGTAGTCGGTGCCACTTTTTTACTTGCTTGACAAAAATATAAAAATAGTGTATAATTAAAACAATGAGAAACAAAACTAAAAAATTATAATGACAATAGAAGTACAAGTTAAAGGAAATAATGTCGAGAAGGCCATGAGAGTTTTAAAAAAGAAACTACTTAAAGATGGCTTACTAAGAGAATTAAAAGAACGCCAACACTATTCTAAACCTTCTGCCGTAAAAAGAGAAGCAAAGAAACAGGCAATTAGGCGTTTTAAAAAAGAACAAAAACTGAAAGATTTAAAAAAACAGTTTTAAAAGAATTACTTGATATGAATATGTTGCCCATATCAGCTAATGTAAAACAATCGGCAACAAGAACTTGAAGGAGTTGTATATTATGGGTAGAAAAACCTTAACTAAAAAACAAAAAGTATTAAATCTATTATCAAAGGGTAATCCCGTTTGGTGGAAAACTTTAAGAGGAAGTAGATTTGATTTGAAATCACCACGAGCAATGGTTGACCAACTACGAACTGAAGGACACATGGTTTATATTAATAAATCTGCTGGTGGTACTTCGTATCGTTTAGGTGCACCTACTAAAGCTATTGTAGCTGCTGGTGTAAACAAAGTGTTTGGAAGTAATTCATTTGCTTCTGTTAATACTTCGTTCTCTGATATCGTTGCTTCTGGTATCAAAGCTGTATACGGTAAACAAAAATTCGCTTACACTAATCAGTAAGAGTATTTTATCGTATAAATAGTAATGTGAGGCAGTTCGTAAGTCCTGACATTAGAGGTAGAGTGTCTTCCGCAAAGACACCAATGTGGGTTTTGCCGTTTCACCCGAGACAAAAAAACGGCACTTTATTACAAATGTACTAATTAACTTATATAAATAATTGTGATACGCTCAATTAAGAGGTATCGCAATGAAAACTTGCTTAATAAAAGGAGAAAAAATATGACAAGACTATCTATACCAAGTAATATATGGAACGAATTACGACCATTTTCAGTAGGGTTTGATGACCTATTTAACCGCTTTGATAATACATTAGAGTACACGGTTAAACAACCGACATCATACCCACCTTACAACATTAATAAGATAGATGACTTAAATTATCAGATTGAAATGGCACTTGCCGGTTTTAATAAAAAAGATATTGAAGTTAAATCTGCTCTTAACCAATTGACAATTAAGTCAGTTGAGAATGATGATAAGAATGAAAAGGAAACTATTCATAGAGGTATTTCAAAAAGAAAATTTAGTAGAACATTTACATTAGCAGATGATGTGATTGTAAATAGTGCTAAATTGAAAGATGGAATGCTTTTAGTCGAGTTAGAAAAAGTTGTACCAGAGGGTAAAAAACCTCGAACTATTGACATCAAGTAATAATAAATCTCAAGTTGAACCTTTGTAGGTCTTACAACTACATCTTCAATGACCTTGATTTATGATTAATGATTTTATTAACCATAAACAATTTAGAGAAAAGGAGAAATATTATGTGGACACAACCTCAAGCAACTGAAATGCGTTTCGGTTTTGAAGTAACTATGTACGTTATGAACAAATAATTATTTGTTTTTATTTTAGAGAGACCTGCTTGACAGGTCTCTTTATTTCTGTTATAATAAGTTGAATTAAACAAAAAGGTGAGTATTAATATTATGAAACTAAATCAAAACACACAAAACATTCTAAAAAACTTTTCTGAAATCAATACTAACATATTGATTAAACCAGGAAAACAATTAAGTACAATTTCTACTATGAGAAACATATTTGCTAAGGCAGATATTGATGAATCATTTGATACTGAATTTGGTATCTATGACCTCAATGAGTTTCTTGCAGTCATGTCGGGACTAAACAAACCTGAATTATCTTTACAAGATAAGTTTATGACTATCTCTGCTGAAGGCAGTAAGTCAAAAGCAAAATACTTTTATTCAGACCCATCAGTTCTAGTATCGCCAACTAAAGAAGTAAATATGCCAGAGGCAGATGTTACTTTTAGTTTATTAGAATCACATCTTACAGAATTAAAAAAGATGGCTGCAATTCTGAAAACACCTGACCTTGCATTAGTAGGAATAAAAGGTGGTGATATCATATTAAAAGTATGTGATAAAAAGAATGATACATCAAACAACTTTGATATTGTTGTAGGCGAAGGTGCTACAGCAGATTATACTTTCTATTTTAAAGTAGAAAATCTAAAAATGTTATCTGGTGATTATGATGTTTCAGTATCTTCAAAGTCTATATCTCATTTTAAAAACAAAAAACTACCTATTGAATACTGGATTGCTCTTGAGCCAGACAGCACAATTACTAAGTAATTTAAATTATATTATGAATGGAGTAAAGAATGAATACAGACTTTTTATGGGTCGAAGAATATAGGCCCGCTAAGATTGATGATTGCATATTACCGCCATCACTAAAAACACTATTTAAGTCCTTTATCAAGAAAGGCGAACTATCTAATCTATTATTTTCTGGCACACCAGGCATAGGTAAGACCACAGTTGCAAAAGCATTATGTGAAGAATTAGAATGTGATTGGATTATGATTAATGGTTCCGAAGAAGGCGGCA
>ENA-OSJC01002210-OSJC01002210.1-marine-metagenome-genome-assembly--contig:-NODE-2210-length-14916-cov-5.383045_pt1 | contig 14916 bp, 26 predicted proteins | sample MGYA00237885_ERZ534234 | MGnify/ENA primary metagenome ERZ534234 (study PRJEB26413, sample SAMN06343907) | marine metagenome | isolation source: coastal waters | place: Atlantic Ocean: West Antarctic... | reverse complement strand
TTCAACTTCCTCTTCAATTTCTTCTACTGTCTTGTTCATAACTCTTTCTCCTCTTCCTTCTCAAGCATACGTCCAGTGCTATGGCTGTAAGCTAACTCATTAGCCTTGCCTGTGATGCCACAGAAGCGGTTCTTTAGAACACGTACATGAGTAGTGTTGCGTGTCTCCTCATCCTCTGCCTGTCCATTACGTTCAAGACCTAGAACCATATCACTAAGCTGTGCTATAGAACCAGAGCCACGTAGCTGTGACAGGCTGGATGCTGCTCCCTCTTCATGACCTTTACCATCTGGCCTCTTGAGGTGAGACACTACGAACAAGGCTATGCCTGTCTCTTGCACTAGCATACGTAGCCTAGTCATGATCTCATCTAGTGCCTTACGTTCATCACCATTAGCCTGTGCTGATACTACAATGGATACGTGATCGAGCACAATATACTTACACCCTAATCCCTTAGCCATGTAACGAACACGAGCAACAATGTTATCAACACCAGTGGAACCGAAGTGATCAAACAAGAACACACGATCAGTGCCTAGTGTGGCATCGAAAGCATCCTTACGTTCCTCATCAGTTGACACAGTATCAGGTAGATGCAATGGCTTGTTAGCAGCAAGGGACATTAAAGATAGAGCACTCTTCTTAATACTCTCTTCAAGGAATAGTATTCCAATATTATCTTCTGTCTTACTGATGATCTGCCATATGATCTCACGCATGAACTGACTCTTACCTAAGCCTGACCCTGCTGTGACTGTAACTAACTCTCCATAACGTATGCCATAGGTGAGCTTGTTGAGTCCATCAAAAGGATAGAGACATTCTGCTGGTGCTATAGGTTTATTAACTTCATCCCATAGACTAGACCCTGCAATGATTCCATCTGGTACGAATCGTTCTGAAGACCACCACCTGTCAATGAACTCTTTAGTTCTACCGAACTTGAGATAATCATTAGCATCCTTCTCATCCTTAGTATGCTTATAGATCTTAGTCTTACCACCGAACAACTCAGCCACTTGGTTAGCAGCCTTGACACCCACCTCATCTGAATCGAAGCATACCACTATGGTATCGAAGCTATCGAGATACTCATACGAGGATCGACAGTCCTTCAGTGCAGCACTACTGCCATTCTTAATTGATACGACAGGGTACTTACTGCCAAGCATCTGATATGCAGACAGCGCATCATACTCACCCTCAGTGATAGTAATATACTTACCACCTTTAGGGAATAGGTTCTGTCCAAACAGTACTGTGTCTGACCAAGCACCTGATGTAAAGAACTCCTTCTCAGGTGTCCGAGTCTTAGCTCCCACTAAGAAACCATCCTTATCATGGTAACCAAAGATCATACGCTCGCCATGTAACTGGGCTTTGTATGTCTTACATGTGTCACTTGATATGCCACGAGCGACAACGCTCTTGTATGGCTTGGTGTTTAAGTCTTCTTTAGTTCTATCAAAGTTTCCAGTGGAAACATTCTTACTTGGTACATCCATACTGTCTATCTCCTTGCCTCTAGTTCTAGTCTCACAGGCGAAGCAAGTGCTCCACCCCTTATCATCAATACTCAGTGCGTCACTGCTTCCGCAGTCGTCACAGGGTAAGTGTTTTTTGACGAAGGCCATTATTAAAATCCTCGTATTCATGTTCAGTCATGAAGTGACTAAGCACTAGGTCTAATGACATTAATAAATCCCAATCAGAAGCACTAACATTAGCACTCTCATCATGACGATTCGCTAGGTAATAACTCTTCAAGCAATCAACAGTGATTGCATTAGCATCATCTACATTTACTTCAATCTTCATACCTCTTCTCCTTTAAATTAGAATCGTGACTAAGCACAATACTTACTGGTTTACCTGTCTCCTCTGACTTGTCTAATGCATCACACATGATGTTATACAACTCAGTCTCTGTATCTACACTGTGCTTAGTGTACTTAAAGAACTCATACATGGGTGACAGGAAGAACATGGTAACAGAACCTAGTACCGCAAGTCCAGCAGCAAGCCACACTACCTCCGTAAACATACTAAGCATCAGCCATTGCCTCCTCTATTTGTTTCTTCTTTCGTTCATTGATCTCTACAAATAACATCTTATCATGTACGTGAAAGGCACAGGTATTAGCTGACCTACGTATCAACTTAGCTATGTCATTGTAAGATACATTCAAAGCACGTAGCTTAACTATACGAGATAAGTCAGCCTCTGTTATAGGGTTACTACTACTTAGCGGCCTCTTTGCAAGTACTGTCTTAGGAGGCACGTTGTAAGACTCTTTGATCTTAGGTTTGAATACTAAGCTCATGATCCTCCTCCTTAAACTCAGCAATGATCTTAACAAGAGCATCAGCCTTACCTTTATTATAAGAACCAAAGGGTTCACGCATTGTACTACCTTGGGTGTAGATGTCTAGCTCAGTAGTTAACTGCTCTAGCTTACGCGCCCGTTGAATCTTCTGCTTCAGTGTTAACATTCTCTCTCTCCTCTAATCGTTGTTGGCATTGGCATAGGTAATCAATAGCTTTAGCCATAGTCTCATGGTCAGCAGTGCCTGTAGTCCTACGCCATATTTCTTTAGCATGATTACGTTCAGTAAGTAACTGTGCATACGTTTTATCTTCCATCATTCATCTCCTATAGTCAACAAGTCAGCACGATTAATAGTGGGTATCTCTTCACCCATGTCATGACAACAGTCAGTACATAAATCTAAGTAACCGCCTGACTCATATCTTCTCGTTGATTCATAATCTGTTAACTCACAGTCACAACTAACACATCTCATAACAACCCCAATTGTTTCCAGTGGAAACTTATTCTAACATAAGGGTTTACTTATGTCCAGATCTGTGATAGAATAGAACTCTTGAGTTAACAAGTTAGCAACACGTTATAATATTATTATCCATTAGATCCAAACAACTCATTCAACAAGTCATCATCATCTATCTGACTAGGTAACTCATGAGTAGAGTAGTAGTCAGTCCATCCATCGACAGCACTAACCAACTTCATGTTACCTACTAACGCTTCCTTAACATACGTGTCACCATAATCAAATGATCCATATGTCATGTCAGTCTTAGCACCAATCAACCACTTAGCATAAGGGTTCTTACGCTCATTGTCAGGGTGTTGATAGGTCTTGATCACATGAATAATCTGGTGACCCCAAGGCCCATGCCCTTCATAGATTGCATGAGGTGCATCGAAGTTACTCTTACCAAACGGATTCTTCTTTCTAATAGTCATACACCACCTCCTAACCACTCATCATATGTTAATTTAAAATCATCCTCACCTAAATTACTAAGGTATATTTGATAGGGCGCATCATGTCTCTCGCCCTTGGCTGCACTGTCCTCATACAATGACATGACAGCATCAATGAATGCTTTGTCCTCAGCCTGTCTCTTGAGTACCCTTGCTTTAGTGTTAGTCATTACTATTCTCCCTGTCATACTTAGCTGCCCGTACTGCAATGATCTGCTCTTCTATCGTACCCTCTATAGCTTCTGCTATCTCTGTCTCTAGCTGTACCCTAAGAAGTAATGAAGCACAGATCGCATTAGTGATGAGAGTGTCTAAGGGTTTGTTCTCCCTTGTATCACCGCTCTTGGTGTAGATGTCACACAATAATGTACGAACCTTCTCCATTTTAATTACATCACCTTGGTTCCAATTGTTTCCAGTGGAAACTTTATTTGATTCACTCATTACCATACTCCTCATTTACTTTATACAATAGTCCACCATCAGGGTTAGGCAACGCCACAACAAACCCTACATCTAAAGCTCTACGCAATATCTCCTGCTCATCCAACTCAAAATTAAAAGTAGGTGCGAACTTGTTAAACAATTCCTTGCTAGTAGTATACATATTAATACCCTCGATTAGTAAAGTGTCGTAGTGCAAAGCCATCCTTCAATGACTCCTTGATTAGCTCCTCCCGTTCCTCATGGGGTGCAGTCTTTAGGAACTGAAAGCATAAGTCAAGATATTCTTTCTCATTATCTAGGTTGATTAGATAGTGACGCGCTCGACTGATGGTACGTTTTACATTGCTCATGATTAACCCTCTTCTTCATATCGTTTAAAGACTTCATCCCACTCATCATCACTGATAAGCTCTAAGTATTCTATAGACTCTAACAGGTGAGAATCTTTCTCGATGATCTCCAAGTAGTCCACACGTACACGTTGGTAACGCATGTCCTCCATAGCGTCAACTCTACGCTTTATATAATTCTTTACATCAAGAGGTAAAGTCTCTAACGCATCTAAGTAATCTTGATTGTTCATAATAGTACTCTCCTTATATTTCCACTGGAAACTTTTATGCTGCAATTAATAAAGGTATGCAATTAGTGTCCACTACAAAGTTGGACTTGCGAGGATCAACCTTATCCTCTCCTGCCTTAGCCTTAGCTACCTTATAGGTTAAGCCTATAATCTTACCTCGCTGGTATAGGTTTAGTATATCACTAACGTCACCATTCACCACCTCTCTGCCTAGAAATGTCTTGGGCATAGGGCCAAGGAATACAACTGACATAGGCACATCGGTTTGTAACGCTTGCTCGACATACGTTTGATACTCTTCTGCCTTGCTATAGCTAAACATCAATTGATAATTAGCAGGTAATTTCTTCATTCGTTTACTAACCTTAGTGTAGTCATAGAAATTAATGTTAGGAAATCTCTGAGGTATAGCCCCATTTTGCATTAACTCCCATCGTACATCACTCAACACGTTAAGTCTAATCCAACACTCAACCTCATTCTTTTTGCATAACTTCTCAAATAGAGTTATCTCATGTATTAGCTGTGCTATAAATGCCTTGCGATCCGAATGATACCAATCTGTCTTGGCTTGCCTCGCTCTCTCCACTGCATTAAACGTACCACGACCCGCTAATTTGAGACACTCCTTGGCACAGGCTGCAATCCACCTCATTATGCATACTGTATCATCAGGCATCATACTCAAACCTGCTACCCTCAACTTAACATCTTTATTGTTCTTGGCTAGCTTAGTGTTTCCACCGCTTGTGTCTAGTAATTTCATTATATTATTCTCCAATTGTTTCCAGTGGAAACTTTATTTATATTCTATTAAGCGACCACTAATGGTAGCTTTACCATGATTTAGTAACGCACTAGCTAAGTCGATAGTAGATGAGCTATCGGAAGCAAAGCCTACAATATAACTGCATGGCCCTCTTAACCAATGGCCTACAGATTTAGGTTCTTTTAATGGACGCGCATAAACTACGCCGTCAATATACACTGCTTTATTTTCCATATTATTCTCCAATTGTTTCCAGTGGAAACTTTATTTTCCTATAGTCGAAACGATATAACCTATCAACACAAGGCAACATAACACCGCACCAATCCATGCTAAATCTACAATCATATACATATTACAACTCTCCAAATAATGCGCGAGTGCATAGTACAATGATAGCTATGCCGCTAATGATACCTAAGATATTAAATACAATATTAGCTACCCTGTCAAACTTTTCTTGTGCCACTACTTCGGCACTCGGTTTAATACTCTTGTTAAAATCTCTCATAATAATCCTTAATTGTTTCCAGTGGAAACTTTTAGTTTTTGTAAGGCTGTAGCTGTCATGCATTTGGCTTGCAACAATCTAGATTTTAAATCATCACGCTGTCGCAATTGATCAAATTCCATTTGCAATAATTGCTGCAAGAATTTTACAGTTCTTATACGTTTCTCAATATCAGACATACCGCGAGCAATGATACGCTCATCCATATCAACAACATCCGCAGAATATTCTGTTTGATATTGTCGAATTTGTATAACGGAATCATCAATAGACGCGATTAATTGGGCAACTTTTTGCTCAGATTCTAGCGCATTATGGTAGCTTAATTCAGACATAATAATAATCCTCAATAGGGAATAAAAGGGGAAACAATACAAGGGGAATTTGCATTGTTTCCAATGGAAACTATTTTATTTAGCTGCTTTTTTGGTCAGCTTTTCCACAAGCTTTGTTAACTTAGCAAGAGTAACCGCCTTTTCCTTATCATCATTGCACCACTTTTCGATCAATTGCAGCTTAGTAAGCGGCTTAGTTTTATACACTTCAGTTCTGAAAGCACTATAGGTGTCGTGTGATTCGGGGTTTATACTCATGCTATCGGCTTTTTTCATAGTGGCGACAACCTGTCGACATTGCATAACAGACTTAACTTGTGCCTCATCTTTGACCTTGCCATATGCGCCAGCATAGACCACCTTGCAAGCCGCCGTGACGCTTGTTTGCTTCTCTTCTAGTGTACTATCATCTTTATATAATTGAAGAGCTAGGGCCATGCGAGCGCAACCTGTCTCTTGTTTAGCTACTTGTTCAAGGTCGAAATTGTTACCAATGGCAGTAAGATTGTTTTGTAGATCTATTTTAACTAACATAATAATTATCCTTTATATAGGTATTGATTAAGTCGGGCCTTATGCCCTAGTTGAGAATGATTCTCATTTGCATTAGCATCATCTCTTTGCTGCTGCTGCCCCCTGATTATATCGAGTCAATAGATAATGTCAATTTATTAGTGGTTATTTATCATAATAGTTTTATATAGTGCTTATTAGTTTGGTGAATAGTGGTCAATATTAGCCCATATTTGAGCATATTAGCATTGTCTAATTATATCCTGTAAGGCCATAGGGCTAATCTGGCAAGGTTTTAATTTAGGCAATGCCTAGCTATAGACCTACTTTAATATAGCTTAGATGGCTTTATAGGCAGCTTACAATTTATATTAGCATTATCTAATGTGCCTATAATCCAGGGCGAATGAGACTCATTATCATTTACGAATGAGAATCATTTACATATATTATAATTGTTTCTACTGGAAACTATATGGGGTGTCTAGTCTGTTTAATTTATGCCTATGGGTACCTGCATGCATCCTCACTTGTGTCAATTTAAACTGTCATGATATAACTTGATTGATCTTATAAGCTTTGTCTAATGTAGCTCTATAGATATTAGCATAGTCTAATGAAGGGGCGGGGGAGGGGCAGATTAGCTGGGGTCTAGGGGGTACCTGCTTAGATACAAAAAAGAGTCAAATTAGAGAAATGTAATTACTATGTAAGTCTATGTAACTAAAGGTAATAAGAACAATGTTAATATAACTATATGATCTAGATAATGGAGGCTGCTGCGGAGGGTTGTGTAGTGGTAGTGAGTCCCGCCAGAGATCTACTATAATGTATACTCCAATGTATACTATATACTCCAATGTATACTTAATGTAACGAATATGAACCGTCATGTAGAAGATAACTTAAATATCTCTTGACTTTTAATAGAAAGTATGCTACCCTCTATTCCTACTATATAGGACTGAACAGAACTACAGAGAAAACTGTGTACTGATAACCATTATCCTTATATTCAACACTCCTCTCTGCAACAGTTCAGAGTCTATATAGAGACAGAGAATACAAAGAGTGTTAATTATATGAATGTTGATAGTACGAAGGTTGTTAAAAAAGGTCGTCCTACAAAAGCGTCCATTGCTGCTAAAAAGAAAGGTAATCGAAATGCTGTTGGAAGACCTAAAGGGGATGCAGCAAGGATCAATGAACTTAAAGCAAGATTGTTGGCTACAAGCGGTGATAAGGTTATCAATAAGGTTATTGAAATTGCTTTGGAAGATGGTCACCCAGTTCAATCAGCAGCGTTAAAGATGTGCATGGATAGGGTTCTGCCTATTTCTTATTTTGATAAAAAGAATGATGCTGGTGGACGCAATGCAGTGAGCATTACCATCACAGGTGTTGGAGGCAATGTGACTACGAGTGACGTTGTTGAAGGAGAGTATGAAGAGTATAGCGAGAGTAGTGAGTGACCTCTTTAAATGTAGAACTACTACCTTGGCAGCAGGATGTATACGAAGATCCTACTCGATTTAAAGTAGTAGCTGCTGGAAGACGTTGTGGTAAGAGTAGGCTGGCAGCATGGCTATTGATCATTAACGCACTGTCTTCTGGTAAAGGCAATGTGTTTTATGTTGCCCCTACTCAGGGTCAGGCTCGTGACATCATGTGGGATACTCTAATGGAGTTGGCCCATCCTGTTGTACAGAGTAGTCACATAAACAACCTAGCCATCAAGCTAATCAATGGGGCAACGATAAACCTCAAAGGTGCTGACAGACCAGAGACTATGCGTGGCATTAGTTTGAAGTTTCTGGTAATGGATGAGTATGCTGACATGAAGCCCGAAGTATGGGAACAGATACTACGACCAGCACTAGCTGACCAGAAGGGACATGCGTTATTCATAGGGACTCCTATGGGGCGTAACCACTTCTATGATTTGTTCCGTCATGGTGAGAGTGATGATCCATCATTCCAGAGTTGGCACTTTACAAGTTATGATAATCCTAAACTAGATCCAGAAGAGATTGAGTCTGCTAAGTTAAGTATGTCATCCTTTGCATTCCGTCAAGAGTTTATGGCTTCTTTTGAGGCTGGTGGTGGTGCAATATTTAAAGAGGAATGGATACAGTTTGATACTGATGAGCCAGTGGATGGTGAGTATTATATATCTGTTGACCTCGCTGGTTTTGCTGACATAGCACATGCAACGAACTCTAAGCAAAAGAAACTAGACACAACTTCTATTTCTGTTGTTAAGTGTGGCCCCGATGGTTGGTGGGTTGATGAAATTATTTATGGACGATGGGACGTTAAGAAGACAGCAGAGAAGATCTTTCAAGCTGTTGCATACTACGAGCCAATCTCTGTAGGTATTGAGAAAGGCGCACTAAAGAATGCAGTGTACCCTTATTTAACCGACCTGATGAAACAAGAGCAGACCTTCTTTCGTGTTGAAGAGTTAACTCACGGAAACAAGAAGAAGACTGATCGAATTGTCTGGGCCTTACAAGGTAGATTTGAACATGGAAACATTACACTCAATGAGGGAGATTGGAACACAGAGTTCCTTGACCAATTATTTCAGTTCCCTAATCATTTGGTGCATGATGATTTAATAGATTCTTTAGCGTACATAGATCAGCTTGCTCAGGTAAGTTATGTCTATGAATATGAAGAAGATGATTACGAATATATGGATGCTATAGCAGGATATTAAACTATGATAGAAGAAAATAATTTATTGATGCAGGAATCGGCTGAAGGTTGGATCATGGAGAAGTGTGAAAGCTGGCGTGATCACTTTGAATCCAACTATCAGGATAAGTTTGACGAGTACTATCGTCTATGGCGTGGTGTCTGGTCAGGTGAAGACTCCTTGCGGCAGAGTGAACGCTCACGCCTAATCAATCCTGCATTACAACAGGCTGTTGAGAGTTCTGTTTCTGAGGTTGAGGAAGCTACGTTTGGGCGTGGTCAGTTCTTTGACATACATGATGACATGAATGATCCAGAGCGAGTAGACATTGATTATCTAAAGAAGAAATTAACTGAAGAGTTTGCGTTAAACAGGACTCGTCAACATATTTCTGAATGTATTATTAACAGTGCTATCTTTGGTACAGGCATTGGAGAGATTGTACTCCATGAGTCTAAGAGGCGTAAGCCTAGTATCCAATCAGCACTGGATGGAAGCACTATGACTGTAGGCGTACAGGAGAACTCAGAAGTAACTTGTTCTCTACGTCCTATTATGCCACAGAACTTCCTCATTGATCCTACTGCAACCTCTATTGAAGAGGCATTAGGTGTAGCTATAGATGAATTTGTCCCTATGCACCAAGTAGAGGCACTAATTGAACAGGGAATTTACAAAGATGTTGACATTACAGGAGCGAGTACTCTTTCATATCTTGAAGCAGATCAAGAAATTAACGCATATGATGAAGATAAAGTACGCCTTACTAAATATTATGGTTTGTTACCACGTAATTTGTTGGAGGATTATCTTGAAGACGAAGATGAAGAGATTATTTCTCTATCTGGAGAAACGCCAGAGGAAGAGCACTACGTTGAGGTAGTTGCTGTTATAGCTAATGGCGAACACATACTAAAACTAGAAGAAAATCCTTACATGATGCAGGATCGTCCTGTTGTTGCTTTCCCTTGGGACGTTGTACCTAGTCGTTTCTGGGGACGAGGTGTTTGCGAGAAGGGTTACAACAGCCAGAAAGCCTTAGACACAGAGCTTCGCGCACGTATTGATGCTCTAGCCTTAACTGTCCACCCAATGATGGCTATAGACGCTTCTAGGCTGCCTCGTGGGGCTAAATTAGAAGTGAGGCCAGGAAAATCTATTCTTGTTAATGGTAATCCTAACGATATTCTGAAGCCTATGAACTTTGGTAGCGTTGATCAGATTACTTTCTCTCAAGCTACACAGCTACAGCAGATGGTACAACAAGCTACAGGTGCTATTGATAGTGCTGGCTTTGCAGGTTCTATTAATGGTGAGACTAGCCCTACTGCTGTGTCAATGGGACTAGGTGCTATCATTAAACGACAGAAGCGTACCTTGATTAACTTCCAAGAGTGTTTCTTGATTCCATTTATTCAGAAAGCTGCGTGGCGGTACATGCAGTATAACCCTGATCAGTATCCAGTAGGTGATTATAAGTTTATTCCTTCTAGCTCCTTGGGTATTATTGCTCGTGAGTATGAAGTGTCCCAGTTAGTTCAGTTGCTACAGACAATGCCAGCAGATTCTCCTATGTACCCAGAGATCATACAGTCTGTCGTAGACAATATGAACCTATCTAATCGTGAAACTTTAATAGCTAAACTCAAGGAGGCCGCAGTACCAGATCCAGTGGCTCAAGCTGCTGCTGAAATGGATAATCAACAGAAGCAAGCATACATCGCTGTACTTCAAGGTCAGGCACAGGAATCCGCAGCACGAGCGTCCAAAATATCTACCGAGACTGAACTCTTGCCCATAGCTGCCGAGACTGACCGCCTTAAAGTACTGTCCACTAACCTTCAAGATGGTGATCAGGACGAGAAAGAGTTCGCTCAACGTGCAAAACTAGCAGAGTTAGTATTAAAAGAACGAGAGATAGTCAGTAAAGAAACTATCGTTAATAAACAAATGAACTTAAATAACTAGAAATAGTTCTTGACTTTACGGGAGATCTGTGATAGACTCCCTTTACTTTATAACTGCGTCCTAACATGGGAGAAACGCAATGTCAACAACACAAGACCCTGAGTTACAAAAGTACTACGAAAGTTTACAAGATACTTTTATGACAGAGGGATGGAAGTTCTTACTAGAAGATTTCACTGGGGCTGAAGAGTCCATTAGAGATATTGTTCTTTGTAAGGATGATAAAGATTTGTACTACAAAAAGGGTCAGCTAGATATTATAGGCAGACTCCTTGGATTTGAAACTAGCATCAAGAAATCATACGAGGATTTCCTTAATGATTCGAGTGTTTGATTTTGAATGTAGTACATGTGGGTACATAGACGAACTATTTGTGAAGTCCGATAAAAGGATAACTCACTGTTCGCAATGTAGCCAAGAGTCGCATAGGCTTATTGCTGCACCTATGAGTAAGTTAGATCCCCACTCAGGAGACTTTGCAGGGGCTACAATCAAATGGGCAAAGCAACGCCAAAAGCAAATTGCGATTGAACGTAAACGTGAATCTTCATAAGAAGTAACTTCACATAATATTTCCACAATACTGTTATAGTACGGAGCACACATGGCAAACTTTTTAAGTGACGAACTTGAACCTCAACTAGAAGATGGAGAGATGTTCTCCCAAGTTGGTGAAGAAGAGGAGTCCTCCCCTGTAGATCAGGGTAATCAGGAAGAAGAAATCCCTCAGAAGTACCAAGGTAAATCTACTGCTGAATTGATTAGGATGCACCAAGAGGCCGAAAGGTTGTCTGGTCGCCAAGGCAATGAAGTGGGTGAGTTGAGAAAGCTAGTGGATGATTACGTAGTTAATCAAACAGTCACTAAGACCAAAGAAGAAGTCCTACCAGTAACTGAAGATGATTGGATTGAAAACCCAAAAGATGCTGGTGAGAGAACAATTAACAACCATCCCTCAATCAAGAAAGCTGAAGAAGCCTCTATTAGATTTAGTCAGATGGAAGTTATGAACAAGATCTCTGTTGCTCATCCTGATTTTCAGGAGATAGTAGCAGACCAGACGTTCATGGATTGGGTAGGTAAATCACAAGCGCGTGTTAAGAAATTAAAACAAGCTGATCAATTTGACTTTGACGCTGCTGACGATCTATTCACAACATGGAAAGAACGCCTAGAACTAATAGGCCAAGCCAAAGCTGGTACTGATATAGAGCGTAAGAACTCTTTGAAGTCAGGCTCTAATGGTGGGGCGCGTGGTTCGGGTGAAGGATCTAAAAAGAAATTCTTTAAGCGGTCTGAACTTTTACATATGATGCAACATGAACCTGACCGATACTTAGCTAACAGTGATGCAATAACGCAAGCTTACGCTGAAGGAAGGGTACGATAACTTTTATTAAGGAATTATTATAATGACTACTTCAGTATATCCCGCCCAAGGCGGTACAACCGATAACACAACTGCTGCTAATTTTATTCCAGAATTATGGAGTGATGAAATCATTGCTGCCTATAAGAAGAATTTAATTATTGCAAACCTAGTAACTAAGATGCCAATGTCAGGTAAGAAGGGCGATACGTTGTATATCCCAACTCCTACTCGTGGTGCTGCAACTGCTAAAGCTGCTAACACTGCGGTTACGATTCAGAATGAAACGGCTGACAAAGTAACTATTACTATTAACAAGCACTTTGAATACTCTCGTATGATCGAGGACATTACTGACATTCAAGCCTTAGCTTCAATGCGTAAGTTCTATACCGATGATGCTGGTTATGCTCTAAGTAAGAAGGTTGAAGATGATCTATTCTTGCTAGGTCAGTCTACTCAAGGTGGTAACGGATCTAACTGGGCTAAGGCCGTAGAGATCACAACCGCTACTGGTGCTTTGACTGACTACACTGGTACTGCACAAGCTTTCACTGATGCTGGTTTCCGTAACCTAATTCAATTGTTAGATGATGCTGATGTACCAATGGACGGACGCTCAATCATACTTCCTCCTGCTGCTCGTAATACTATTATGGGTATTGATCGTTACACTTCTTCTGATTTCGTTGGTGGTAACACTGTCGTTAATGGTAAGATTGGTAACTTGTATGGTGTGGATGTTTACATTAGTAACAACTGCCCTGCTGACGGAGCGAATAAGATTGGTATGCTTTTACACAAAGATGCTTTTGTGTATGCAGAGCAGATGGCTGTTCGTTCACAGACTCAGTACAAGCAAGAGTGGTTGGCTGATCTATTTACCAGTGACTGCATCTATGGCGCTGCTACTTTACGTGGCACTTCTGCTGTAGCCGTTGCGCTTCCTGCGTAATAACATGGCTTCTTAGCCAGCACTTAGGGACTACTTAGTATAATCTAGGTAGTCCCTTTCTTTTATTAAAGGGAAGATCATGGCAACACTTAAAGAATTAAATTCACAACTTGCATCAGCACAGAAAAAACATGGCAATAAGTCACAAGCTGCTGGTCGTATTCAATACAAAATTAATCAACTCAATAAAGATTCTAAAGGCACTGCTGTTAAAACTAAAGACGGCAAGGCTGTAAAAAGTAAGACAGGTGTAGTTCGCCAGAATGATGCATCTAAGAAAGTACGTACTATTACTAAGCGTAAGACTCCATTAACAGGTAGCCCTAGTGCTGGCACTGGTACTGTTAAGAAGGTAGTTAAATCTAAAAATTATAGTAGTGCAGGATATGATCGTCCTGTATCAACCTTAGCTAAAAAAGTTACTCCTAAGAAAGTAGTTAAGAAAGTAGTTGATAACTCAGGCAGCAAGACTATGCCAGTTACTCCTAAGAAAGTAGTTAAGAAAGTTACTCCTACGAAAGTAGTTAAGGAAGTTACTCCTAAGAAAACTTTTAAGCCTACTAATCCAAAAGTACTTGAGAACCTTTCAGTAGTAGCTAAAAAGCAAGCAGATCAGAAAAAGATCCAAGCCGCTAATCTTGCTGCTAGTACTCCAGATAAAATTGCTGAACAACAGGCTGCTAATCGTAAAGCAAATGCTAATCGTATTGCTGAACTTCAGGGCAAAGGCAAATTTAAGAAAGCTTCTAAAGTAACACAAGAAGAAAAATCAGATGTCTACTCAAAAGAGAAGCCCTCGTTTTTGTCTGGCATTATTGATAAAATGAAAACTACTCAGGCTACTCGTAAAAGATTAGCTTCTGCTAAGAAAGCTGCTGACAAGAAAGCTGCTGTCAGGAAAGAAGCATATGATAAACGTATGGCAGTGAAAGCTAAACGAGAAAAAGATGCTAAAGATGCTAAGGCAAAAGCAAAGCAAATAGCTGACAAGAAATCTCTGTATGAAAAAAGATTAGCCGATAAGAAAAAAGCCGATAAGAAAAAAGCAGATAAGAAAGCAGCAGACAAGAAAGCTGCTGATAAGAAACTTGCTGATAAGAAACTTGCTGCTGAGACTTATTGGAATAATACTCAGGGTAAGGTTAGGACTAGGCAAGCAGCAAGAAACAAGAAACTTAAAGAAAGCAAATAAGGATAGACTATGGGTATTTACAGAGGAGTAGGTGGTACTGGTGACTCTACCACTGATGCTACCATTACAGAAGTAACACTTAAATCTGAACAGGCGGCAGCGTCTGCTACGGCTAGTGCTAACTCTGCAACGGCAGCTTCTTCTTCTGCATCTGGTGCTGGTAACTCAGCGTCAGCAGCAGCAAGTAGTGCCACAGCAGCAGCAAACAGTGCAACAGCTAGTGGTAACAGTGCCACTGCGTCAGGTAACAGTGCTTCAGCATCGTTAGCAAGTAAG
>ENA-OSJC01002209-OSJC01002209.1-marine-metagenome-genome-assembly--contig:-NODE-2209-length-14921-cov-10.108933_pt1 | contig 14921 bp, 20 predicted proteins | sample MGYA00237885_ERZ534234 | MGnify/ENA primary metagenome ERZ534234 (study PRJEB26413, sample SAMN06343907) | marine metagenome | isolation source: coastal waters | place: Atlantic Ocean: West Antarctic... | reverse complement strand
GAAACGGTGCTTGACCCAACTATGGGGTCAGGTGGAACCGGTATCGCTTGTAAAAATCTAAATAGAAAGTTCATCGGTATTGAAATGGACAAAGACATATTTGATGTAGCTGTTGAAAGAAATAAATAATAAAATAATATATTTCATACTGAATATGATAGTTTATCTCATAATTTCTCTCGGGAGTATCTTGTATTGAAAGCATATTAAATATATTACTAGAGTATATATAAATGGCTAGTCTTGCATTAAGCACAGGTGCTAAAGACGATGAATGGTATACCCCTCAATATGCGTTTGCTGATATAGCACACCTTATACCAAAGGACAAAGTTATTTGGGAGCCATTCTACGGAGATGGAGCAAGTGGTAGGTATTTAACAGATTTAGGTTTCAGAGTCGAGCATCACGAAAATCTTGACTTTTTTGAATCAGCTCCCTATGATTATGACATTATAGTCAGTAATCCACCGTACTCAAACAAAATATTAACATTTAAAAGACTGCGTGAGTTAGATGTTCCGTTTATGATTCTAGTGCCTGTATCTACAATAACCAAACAATTCACGAAAAAATATTTCTTGAACGACCTACAAATGGTCATACCATCAAAGCGTATTCATTTCACACGGGGCGGTGAGCAAAGTAAAAGGTCATGGTTTGATGTCGTGTGGCTGTGTTATAAAATGGGATTTCCTCGAGACATTATTTATCTATAGTCAATAAATCTATTATATATGCATAAATATTTTTTTAATTTCCTTTGCGATTGCGTGAGATAGACCACATGGAACCGCATTTCCTAGTTGTACGAGAACCGACGATTTTGTCCCGTTGAACCTATAGTCATCTGGAAAACTTTGTAAACGTGCCAATTCTCGTGGAGTCATTACACGGTTCTTTTCGTAGTGGACAAAGACACCTCCGTGGTTTTCTTTTACGGTGTTGGACGGCTTATCGGGAGAGCACCGAAAGAACGCCTCGGTGTATTTCTTATTTACGCTTTCACCTATCTTCGTATTCTTAATCTTTTCTGTAAACGCTTCACTATGTTTGGTATATATCTGATGCGTTTCCTTATTTTCTGGCGTGTCTTTTAGATCGTCTATCGCCTCTTTAACTGTCTGATGCTTCTTTTTACCATCGCTTCCGTCTGTGTTGTGTGTCTCTTCGGGATAGGTTATCTCTCTATCAATGTCATTTCTAATACCAATAAATATTACTCGTTCCCTGTTCTGAGGAACCCCAAAGTCACTCGCTTTCAATAGCTTCATATCTACCTTATAGCCGATTCCTTTGAATTTATCTTTGATAATGTCAGTAACGTTCATTCTAAATTTGTCAAAGTCGGACGCCATTTTTTTAAGATTCTTCTTGGTTGCTTTAATATTTGTCTCGTTTTCCATATACTCCTCGTCCTCCTGATTATTGTTGTATACCAAATTCTTCTTTAGTTTGGCATACATGATTTTATCGGCCTCTAGTTTGTAGTATTTATCGGCCAACTTCTGCTCCGCCTTCGTCAGGGTTGGTTTATCGTGCATTATCGTCAGAATCCCCTTCACATTCTCCATAATGAATACTTTTGGTTTTAACTCACTCACGACGGACACGTAATCGTTGAAAAGTTGACCACGTGGGTCACGTGAGTTTCGGTGACCAGACATTGAATACGCAACACACGGAGGTCCGCCCAATATAACATCACACTTCACCTCTGCATTAAAACAGTCGTAAATCTGCTTTTTAATTTCGGACTTCGTAATGTCTCCAGCGATCACTGTTGTGTCGGCGAAATTACGCTCATACGAACCCGCTATGACAGCTTCCAACTCATTCGCACACACCATAGTAAATCCCTCTGTATGAAATCCGTATCCTAGACCACCACAACCAGCAAATAGTTCAAGACAATTAATTTTGGTCGCCATATTATAGATTAATATAATGATATATATTCATGTTCAATTTTTTTAAATTAATTATGAATGAGTGAAACAACATATTTTTTCCATAGGTTTTCTTCCATAGGTTTTCTTCCATTTTAAAAAAAAATTGAACATGACTTCAGAGCAGCCTTCTATGAGTATTACAACAAGCAACAAGAACAATATGGCAACACACAACAACAAACCATTTGGTGTCAGCGGCATTATGAATTACCCTGACTTAGATAGTGACACAATTTATATGGTAACTCCAGCAAGTAGTTATCACGACTTTGAGAATGCGTTGATGAGGCTGCCTTTCAAAAAGCGTAAAAATTACAAAGGAATAATGATAACTTGCAAGGGTGTAAAAACAAAAGTTAAATGGACGGGCAAATGTTTTATGGTTTATGTTCCAAATACCCGAGGTTGGGCTGTTGTTGTTAGTGACGAAACATTAATAAATAAAATTTGTTCTATAAAAGAAAAATTAGTTTTATATCATACGATTTATGAGATGTGTGTAAACAACGATAAAACTTTCGTAACTAACTATGTAGATTCGAAAATAGTATCTAACCACACAGGTAATTCTACTGGAAAAGCAAGAAAAGTAGTTGCTACAAAAAATAGAATAACACGAAAAGCATAAATAAATAAATATATATATTATAACTTCACAAGCAACACATTTTTTTTCCATAGGTTTTCTTCCATTTTAAAAAAAAATTGAACATGACTTCAGAGCAGCCTTCTATGAGTATTACAACAAGAACAATATGACGACAACAAGCAATATTACCCCAACAAGCAATATGAACTCACTCCGTGTTATTAACGACATTATTGACGATGAATTCAACTCAAATTTTAACACAGATTATTTATATAATTATGAATCACAGGAGCACGCTTTGAAAGCGTTTGAGAATGACTTTGAGGATGAATACAATGCAGATTGTGACCCTGCTAATTTGGATGATATAAGAGGACTTTGTCATTTCAATATGGTTTTGGATATATGTGCGTATGTCTTAGAGAAATATGAAGAATACGATATGACGTTAGAATTATCACATTTTAAGGACGACCGTAAATTGTTGAAAGCATATGTTTACTTTTATATGGACGAGACACACAAACAACAGTTTATACAAAAAATAGAACAATATGACTTTGAAGCTGTAAGTGACTCAGAATCAGAGGAAATTGTTTGGGAGGGTGTATGAGTGTAAAAAAAAATAAAAAACCATAAGATAAATTACAATACAACAAGCAACACATTTTTTTTCATAGGTTTTCTTCCATAGGTTTTCTTCCATTTTAAAAAAAAATTGAACATGACTTCAGAGCAGCCTTCTATGAGTATTACAACAACAACAACAACAATATGGCGTCAAACAACAAACCTACCCAGCAAGAAGTGCGTGAGATCGTCGAATTGCTTACAACTATAAAAAAAAACCTCACGGATGCGAAGTTTTCAAATCCTCACAAGAAAGCGATGGAAGTGATGAGGAAACTCAACGAAGTTCAACAAAAATACAAAGGAAAGAGTATTGGCCTTCGAATCGAGGAAAGGAGGGTTGAGTTTATACACCACGATACGCAGATTTGTGTGGATTATATTCAAGAAATAACGCCAGTAGAAGAAAGAGATATGTGTTTTGTCCGCAAAGCCGCAGAAATAGAGAGGTTTCACAAGTCGATCATACACATGAAAAAAGAAAAAGAGGAAATTATGTTTTATTCAGTTCATCTTAACGAATACAGAAATGCAACTTGGGAGGAGTTCTTCAACACCCAAGTAGACGAGTGGGCGGGTATTGGAGACGTTGAACTTTTGGACGACAATATCCGCAGTTGGAGGTGGGGCAAACAAAAATATTATCGTATTACATTTACATCATCTAATTTCACAGCAATGTCACGAACAGAATTTGCGTTTGGTCACATGATTGATGGTCTAACTTATGTAGTCAAAAAAGAAGATTTCAAGAAACATAAAAAAGAACTCTACTATCGTCTCCGTGACCCCAAACAGCAGGTATAGGCACAATACATAAATTATAAAAAATAAATTACAATACAACAAGCAACACATTTTTTTATTTAAACGAGATTACGAAATTACCATAACGGATTTGTAATGACGGAGGTTTTTGTTTCTTTTTTATTGAAACGTTATTCTTCTTATTATCATAGTATTTTTTATAATAGCTCGATATGTATTCTTTGTTCTTCTTATAATATTTCTTTTGGTATTCGAGTTTATACTTTCTATGAGTATAGTAATATGATAGCTGGGCATACATATATATATATAAAAATATATAAAAATTATTATATATTTTTATATATATATGGATAACATTGAAGTATTTAGCTTATACAATAATTTTGTTAAATTGTCTATTAATATTTATAGAACTAAGGATAGAAAATTTATCTACAAGCAACAGCTCGCTCCGGCAAGAAACCTATATTTTGAGAAGGAATATCCAGAATTAAATTATGAGCTAAAGAGTCTAATACTCTGTGAGGTGATCAATGGCTATGAGATTAAGACAAATCTACTTGGTTTAGACTTTGTAGATAACCTTATGTCGTGTATTGAGGAATAATAAAAAAAATTGATATAACTTTAATAGAATATATTTATATCAACTGAAAATGAATCGTGGATTTACATACTATATTAGGGATAAAATTAATAAAGATTTAGTATATTATGGTAGTAGCGAGTTACCGACGGTTGAAGACAGAATGAAACTTCATCTATATAGTTTTAATAGTTGGAAAAAAAATAAAGGTAAATATTGCTCATCGTTTAAAGTATTAGAAAAAGACAATTATGATTATGATACTATAGAAGTCGTCTGGTTTGATACGAAATATGAGTTGCGTCAATGTGAGCGTCTGCTAATTGAGGGACAAGTCTGTGTGAATAAGATAATACCAAATAGGACGGACAAAGAATATAAGATTGATAATAAAGAGAAAATAAAACAATATAGGATTGATAATAAAGAGAAACGCAACGAATACATTAAACAATACCATATTGATAATAAAGAGAAACTCAACGAACGTAGTAAACAATATTATATTGATAATAAAGAAAAAATTTTAGAACAAAATAACCAAAAGATTACTTGCGAATGTGGGTGTGTAGTATCAAGACGTAATATAATACGACATTGTAAATCAAAAAAGCATATCAGTCTTATCTCATGAACATTACAGACATACCTCGACCTCGAATTTTAAAGCCTTCCCCCGAGGATTCAATATCACTCGGAGCCCTAACCAGTGGCGACTGTTCAGCAAATTCGCCCTTGCTTTCCTCTACACCTCCCATAACAGTAGCTACTTCTGGTATTTGGCCGAGCACCCCGAAGCTGGCTGAGTCCAAATCGTATTTTCGCTTTAACAAATTTTCAATAATTTTTGGTTTTGTTTCATTGTTAATAGTTGCCGTCAAGTAAGTTGTTTTAAATTTGGGTGGAACAGTTGCTGGGTCTATATTTAATTTATTTACTTGACTGTTATATGCTCTTAAAAATTCTCTCAATTTCGTTACAGTCAGACGGTTTAATTTTTCTTTTTGTTCGTCTTCATCATAAGGAGAAACATCGGCCATCGGAGGCAAAGGAACACTACTTACGACCTCACCTCGTTCAATTTGCGGTGGGATAGATTGGTTGATAGGAGTGCTAATAACGTTACTTGGCGTGTCAGCCGATTCACTGGTGAAACTCGGCTTCGGTGCTTTGAATCCAGATTTTTCTAGTAGTGTGTACAAAGATGAAAACCCTATCAAATCTGTCTTGTGATTCTGAATAAAGAACAAAATTACTTTTTCTACATTTGTAACATTAGCAGGTGTATTATCTCTCAGAACTTTTCTACCACCAAGTCCAGCCTGTCTATTAGCATTGTTTACAATCTCGCCAATACGGTTCAAATTGGCTTGACTTAATGTTTCTAGATATGCTTTAATAGAATCACGAGATGGGGCTACAACTTTTGAATCATATAACGTTTTTTTTAGGAATATCTCAAACGCACCAGACAATGATTGACTATTCGAAATAGTATAATTTTTGTCAAATATAGTTTTAAAGGCTGCAAAACGCTCTAATAGGTTAAGTTTTAAATCATCAGAAAGTGACTGGACGAATATCTTTGCTTCGCCAATATTCGTACCTAATTCATTTTGGAGTAGTCTAACGAGATTTTCATCGGTTTTAGACTTGTCTACCAATTGTTCTAAAGATGTTTTAGGTTCGTCGATAACTGGAAATAACGGCATACCTGTTTCCTTGTAATTAATTTTTGTTTTGCTATACAAATCTCGTGATTTAGCATAATTATCATAGTCCTTCATTATCTTCTCTCGTTTAAGAAGATACTCGGCATTATCTTTCGCAACAATAACCATATTATATATATATTAAGTATATTTTTTTCTTTTAAAAGTTTATATTTTACCTTAAATAAAAAATATACTTAATATATATAAATTATGGTTAACAGTATCGTATTAACAACAGCAAATATTACCGACACGGACAAGAATTCTACATTTGAATATGAGTTCCCTAATTCAGTTAATTTTAAAGATATGGAGATCGCATTGATAAACGCATCGCTATATTACTCATGGTTCAATATTAGCGATGAACTTTCTAATAGAACTTTCTCTTACCAGTTTGTCGTGGGTTCAACAACAACAACGAGGACAATTACACTTGATGAAGGACTATATGAGATTAGTGATATCAACAGTGCCCTACAATTTGATTTTATTGCGGCAAAGTTTTATTTAATAGATGCGAATGGAGATAATGTTTATTTTGCGGAATTTCTTGTAAATAGTGTAAAGAATAGTATTGATATTAATACTTATGCGGTGCCAACATCTCTGCCGACTGGGTTTACGTCACCAACTGGGTTTGTTGGTTTTCCTACGACTACCACCAATGCGAATATTCAGATGGCTGCGAATTTCAATAATATTGTAGGCTATGCTTCAGATTTTGAAACTGGACTAGCTTCAGGCGGTGGTGTGACGTTGTCTTTTAACTCAACTAAATCGCCAAACGTGAATCCTAATTCTTCCGTTCTTGTGGAGATTGATATTATAGACAATCCATTCGGAAATCCTAGTAATATTATATATGCGATTGTTCCGAATGTTGGTGTAGGTAGTCTGATTTATGTATCACCAAGCGAATATTCTTATAATTCTATTAAGAACGGTATCTATAACAAGTTGCGATTGAGATTGTTGAATAAAGATACCCTCAATCCTCTAACAATTCAAGACGGCGAGATTACTATTATTCTAGGTCTTAAAGAAAAATACTCGTATGAACAGCCTGTTCGTGACGCAGCTCTTGGTTTAAGGTAAATTATTCTCTCCAGTTTAAAAAAATATATCTAATGATTGAATAAAAATAGATTGTTATATATATAGAATGGTATTAATAGTGAATCCAAGAAACATAACCACCCAGAATTGTAATATGAAGCCACTGCAATCACAGAGAACGAAAATAGTTCCAATGCCCTCGAAGCCAAAAATGACAAAGGAAAAAGTAAAAGCAATCGAAGGTTCTGGATTTCAAGAATTGACCGATTCTTTAAAGAAACTGAAAGTGAAGGATAGTATGAAAAATATCCGTATAACTATGTAAAAGTCCTTATAAAAAATTAAAATTTAAAGAAAATAAAATATATAGCTATATTATAATAATGTCCGCAGACCTAGTAGTATACAATCAATCTGTTGAAGAATCGCCGACTTCTTCGATTATGCTTGACAAGAAATGGCTTTCTGTTCTGGACCAGAATAATGGCTCATACTCGTCGGGGCAGTCGACTCTTGAAACGACTTCGCTCGCCACCAGTGATCGCCTAATGAATTACCGTGAGGCATATCTTACCGTCCCTCTTGTAATTACTGTAGGGAATAACACGAATGCTAACGGTGCTGGTATGCCCTCAGCCGTGACAAACAAATCCAAGCTCTTTGGGCTTAAGAATTCTTACACTTCCCTCATTCATTCAATGAGTGTTGACCTGAATGGTTCTAACATTATTCAGCAGACTCCTTTTAGCGAGTTTTACAATGCGTTTTGCCTTATGACCTCGCTCTCGTGGGACGATGTTAAGACGCAGGGTTCTACTATTGGTTTTTTCCCAGATGATGCCCTATCGGCGACTTCTTTCATTGCGGCTAATCCTTCTGGAAGTCCAGCGGCGACAGTGAATAACCAAGACCTTCTCACTCCTAATGTTGAAGTGGCTGATGTGATGGGCCGTATTGGTAACAAGGGTTTCAGCGAACGCCTGAAGTATATTAATTACAATGCCGCAGAAACAGTAGGCGGAGAAGCAACGGAGGCACTCCAATCTGCGTTCTTGTCTGCAGCAAGTGCGACCACTCTTTTCAAGAACCAGATTTTCAACAGTGCTGCTGGTGCGAATACTGCTTCGCCTGTTGTTCAGACTCAGGTTATGGCGATTATTAAGCTTCGTCACCTTCATAATTTCTTCAATCATGTTCCACTTGCTCGTGGCCTTCAGTTTAGGTTTATTATTAATTTTAATCAATCTACCTCAACTGTAACGGCGACCACAGCTAACGTTACCTCCGAGGCGGTTATTAAGTCGCAGTTCGGGGGTGTAAATCCTTTGATGATGGCTTCGATGAAGACAAGCAACGGCGGTCAGGTGCTAAGAACAGCGGCAGGTTCAATTCGTGCCGATCTGAGTATTGGCAGGACTTGCCTTGATTCTCAGCTAGCAGGATATGCAGGAACCTCTACCTCAGGGCTTCCGCAAGGAGTCTCGCTGAATGTTCCATCATACATCATGTCGCCATCTTTGGCTGGTGCTTATGTCAGTGCGAATTCCGCAAAGCGAATTAATTACACGGATATTTACCAGTTTAAGATTGCTGGTGTTACCGCAAACGAATCTATTAATCAGCTCGTGACTTCGGGTATTCGTGGTGTTAGGAGCGTTACGGTTATGCCGATGCTTCCTACAGCAAGTAACGGTGGGGCGGGCGTGGGTGTGGCTGAACATCAATCGGTTCAATCGGATTGTGGCGGCGGACCTACTGCTCTCCTCGCTCAGGTGACTAACTTCCAGATTCAGCTCGGCGGAGTTAACCAAATCCAAACTTCGGGACGTTATGAATGGGAGATTTTCCAGAACTACGTTTACGGTGCCAAGAGTGTCAACGGCGGGAATTCCGATGGATTGACATCGTCGCTTATCGGCCAGAGTGACTGGGCTCGTAAGTATTTGTATTACTATATTGACTGCAATCGAGGCACTGATTTGGAGAGAGATGTGCCGAAATCTGTCCAGGTCCAACTTCAGAATCTCTCTGCTAAGACTATCGACTATTACATTTACATTGAATACGAGAACAGTTTCTCACTGGACGTCGCTACCGGAAATATAGTTTCTATGTAGATATATTCATAGAAGAATAAAAATAAAAATAAAATTGATTTAAATTATAACTAATAATATATAGCAACAATGGCCTGTTATATTGATTTTGAGTTGAATAATAGAAAACTCAAAATTAATAAAGAAAATCCAGACGATATTTTGATGTGGAAAACACACGGTAGATATAAATTGAAAAATCCAAAATGGAATCAACTGAAAATTCAAACTGATAAAGACGGTTATAAATTAATAAATATTAAACTAAAACAATATAGACTCCATCGTGTAAATTATTACGCTCATAATCCTACTTGGGATATTCATGATTCTTCACAGGATAATTTTATAGACCACGAAAATAAAGATAAAACAAATAATCATATTGAAAATTTAAGAGTGGTTACTAACCAAGAGAATCTATTTAATACAAAAGCAAAAGGATATTCTTGGAATAAATTATGTCAAAAATGGACGGCACAAATTGTGGTAAATGGTAAAAAAAAACATATAGGAGTGTTTGACCTAAAGGAAGATGCTCACAACTCATATCTAGAAGCAAAGAAAATATATCATATTATAAAATAAAAATAATTTAAGATTTTTATATTATATATATACATATAAGATGAACACTGAAACCAATATTGTAATCGTTAAATCATCCTACACAGAATCTCAAAAGAGAGCTAATAAAAAATGGAGAGAAAATAACATTGAGAAATCTCGAGCATACGCACGAAAATACGCCAAAAATAATTATGAAAAAAATAAGGAAAAACTAAAAGAAAAAGCAAGATTAAACTATTATAAAAAGAAACAACGAATGATAGATGAGAAGGTTATGAAACTTAAAAACAATTTGAATCCAGTTTAAAATCTTCCTCTGTTTTATCTGTTGAAGCAAGTGCATAATCGGATACCTTATTTTCAAAGAAATTAGTTTTTCCTTCTAATGAAATCATTTCCATCCATGAGAACGGATTTTCAGTATTATATATTTTCTCTCCGCAAAGTTGGACAGCAAGGCGATCTCCAACAAATTCAATATACTTTTTCATCAAATCTGAGTTCATACCTACAAGACGACAAGGTAGAGATTCAATAATAAAGTCTTGCTCTATCAATACGGCTTCTTTAATAATCTCTTTAATTTTATATGTTGATGTTTTATTTACAAGAGTATGAAATAACTCTATAGCGAATTCAGTATGTAGTGCCTCGTCACGAGAAATAAGTTCGTTACTGAATATCAAACCCTTCATAGGAATTCCTCGTTTCTTTAACCAAAAAATACTACAAAAACTTCCGCTGAAAAATATACCTTCTACACATGCGAAGGCAACAAGACGAGATGCGAATGTTCGTTTCTTATTGAACCATTTCTTTATCCACATATTTTTATGTTCGATTGCTGGAAATTCGTTAATAGCATTGAATAGCGTTTCCTTCGCTGGTTTGTCTTTTATAATCGAATCAATAAGCAAAGAATACGTAAACGAGTGGATGGATTCCATGGCCGACTGGAATGAATAGAATGATTTGGCTTCTGGTACAATGACTTCGTTTAAAAAATTCTCCATAATATTATCCATAATGAGTGAGTCGGACATAGCAAAGAATGCAAGAACATGAGCAATAAAGAACTGCTCGTCTGAGGTCAATTTATCAAAGGTGTGTGAATCTTGCGATAGGTCAATCTCCTCCACACGCCAAAAACAATCAATCTGTTTGACATATAGTTTATGGAGATTATTGTACTCGATGGGAAAGTAAGTATATCGTTGTTTTGATAAATCAAGAATCGGTTCGTAGGAACTCATTTGGGTATAGTTACTAGATATTATAATCTTGGTATTATTCTATTATATACGATTACGTATTAAAGACGTATCATATATATTATATAGGCTCCGTTAGCTCAGTTGGTTAGAGCGTGCGACTGTTAATCGCAAGGCCGTGAGTTCAAATCTCATACGGAGCGTCAATAATACTGTAATTATACAAAAATTAAGATTGAAATTAACAAATACACTCAAAATAGTTAAAATACTTATTAATTTACTATATAAATTATACAAAACTTACTTGTATAATGAATTATAAATTTATAATTTAGCTCTGTATTAGTTTTTGTATAAATTATATAGTAAATTAAGAAGTATTTTAACTATTTTGAGTGTATTTGTTAATTTCAATATTAATTTTTGTATAATTACAGTATTACTACACTATTTTTATATTATTTATTCTCTCTGTCTTTATATACAGATGACTGACAGCGAAATAACCGACGCATTGAAACTAATGTTCGAGAGCGGTTTAGAGGGTGCTGGTATTATTCTACTACTCGTGATAGCATATAAGATTTACAAAGTTAAGGTTAGGACGAAATCCATGTGTTGTGATGATAACGTGGTTATTGAAACACAAAATAACGGCACGGATGATGTAGCAATGGATTACTCAACTCATCCGTCAGTAACTCAACAACCATTGGCATCGCAAGTTTAAAATTAAAATATCCATTTATATATAATGACACTTATAGATATTAGAGAGATAAATGAAGGCAAAAGGTTTCTAGCAATATTTAGTGACTGCAAACAAACAAAATTCGGACAGATTGATGGTTCTACATACATTGACCATAAGGATAAATTAAAGCGAAAGAATTATATTGCTCGTCATAAACGGGATTTGAGAACGAATGATCCGCAACGAGCTGGTTATTTAAGTTTATTCTTGCTGTGGGGAAGTAAGACAAATATGAACGCTGCTATTAAAGATTACAATAGACGGTTGAAAAATAACGACTGGGATTTGCCTGAATAGGGTACCAAACTATTAATTTTATTTAAAAATATAAATGTAAAATTAATATTATATAATTAAGTAGTATATATGGATAAACTTAAAGATGTGCTTAAACAAAAACGCCCAAATTTGTCCGATAAAAGTATTAATACATATGCGTCTGTCTTGAAAACCATTATGAAGAACCTAGAGTTTGATAATGTTAAACAGTTGGATAATGATAAGAAGGTTCTTGAATATCTGAAAGAAATGAAACCGAATACACGGAAGACACGGCTATCTGCATTGTTTGTTTTGACTGAAAACGAAGCTTACAAGAAACATATGCTCGAAGATGTGAACGCTTATAATAATTCTATGAAATCACAAGTTAAAAATGACAAGGAAATAGAAAACTGGATTACCAAAGATGAACTGTTTGAAATCTATAATACTCTTAAAAAAGATACAAATGTATTATTTAGGAAGAAAAATAAAACAATGACTGATTTACAAGATATTCAATCCTTCGTAATGCTCTCGTTGTTTGTATTGCTACCACCACGCAGGGCACTAGATTATAGCGAAATGAAAATTACAAATATAGATAAGAAATCAGACAACTACATCAAGGGAAATAATCTTGTATTCAATATTTATAAAACATCTAAACAGAAGGGCCAGCAGGTTCTTGCGATTCCAAAGGAACTAAAAAGTATTTTAAATAAGTGGGTAAAAAATAATGATACTGACTATTTGTTGTTTGATAATAAGGGTAATAAATTAACATCTGTAAAAATCAACCAACGTTTCAAGAAGCTTTTTGGGAAATCTTTTTCTGTAAATATGTTCCGAAAACTATATTTAAGTGACAAATACAGTAACACAATGACGGAGATGAAAAATTTAGAAAAGGATATGGAAAAGATGGGAAGCAGTAAGGCTCAAGTCAATCACTATGTTAAGACTGATGAGTAATTTGTCCTTTACAAATTTTTTTGATATGTCTTGGTAAAGAAGATTTATTCATTTCTTTATCGCAATACGGACATCTTACTTTTTGACTATATTTGTCCTTATGTTTTTGATAATATTTAGAATTTTTTTCATTCAATTCGTCCTTATTGTTTTGGTAATACCCTGCGACTTGTTCTTTAATTTTTTCCTTATTATCTTGATACCATTCGGCTTTTGTTCTATGCGGAACAACTTGATTAACACAAACTTTATTTAGAATATACCAACGCTCTCGTTCAACCAAATCGTATTCATCTATATTTTCATAAGTTTCCAGTATTGTATATTCGTAATTTCCACGTTCAATAACTTGTTTTGATGAGCATTTATTACCTTGATTTTTATGTCTTTTCATACGCTCTTCAAATATCATATTTGTTGAACCATAATAGACAAGGTTGTGGTCTTCACAATCCCATATAACATAAATATGACCTATTTCATACTTCATAGTTATAATGTTATCTATAATTAGTTAATAATAAATTTGATTCAATTTTATTATATAGAGAGATTATAATGAATGAAAATAATATAGCATCTCGTCCCGATGTATATAGTCTATTAAATAAACTATTAGAACAGAATAGTTTCAAGGATATTTCAATCAGTTTAAATGTTGCTGTTGCTACGGTTAAACGATGGAGTAAATTACAAAAGATTCCAAAAAAATACACCTTTGAAATACTGAAGCTATCTAAAATTAATATAGACTACACCAAATTTGATTTTAGAGAAAAAGACCAATTTTTCACTCCAAATGATACAGCTAATTATTGTTATAATAAGGCTAAAACGATTATTGCAAGCTACGGAGATTCATGTGAAGATTATTCGTATATAGAACCATCTGCTGGTAATGGTGTGTTTTTAAAACTATTACCAGCAGATAAGAGAATTGGTTTAGATATTGAGCCTTATGATGATGAAATTATCAAACAAGATTTTATGGATTGGGAGCCTGAAAATGATAGTAAATATATAATTTTAGGTAACCCACCATTTGGTCTTAGAGGACATATGGCTTTAAAATTTATGAATCACTCTAGTAAATTCGCAGATTATGTGTGTTTTATTTTACCACAATCATTTGAAAGTGACGGAAAAGGATCTCCACGTAAAAGGGTCAAAGGATTACATTTATTATATAGTGAAACTTTAAAAACGGATTTTGAATCACCTAACGGAAAAGCTATATTAGTACAATGTATATTTCAGATTTGGTCCAAACATCATTGCAACGAAAGTTATATATTAGATGAAATTAACAATACCGATATAAAAATTTATTCATTATCAGATGGCGGAACCTCATCGACTACTAGAAATAAAAAAATGCTTAATAAATGCGATATTTATTTACCGTTTACATGTTTTGGTAAAGATAATATGAAATATTATAGTAGTTCTGATTCATTGCCTAATAAAAAAGGATATGGAATAGTATTTAACAAAAATAAAAAGGATAATATAATTAAATTTAAAAATATAAAATGGAACAATATTTCATTTTTATCAACAAATTCTGCATATAATATTCGCTCGTCTCAAATAATTAATGAATTTAAATAATAATTCTATTCAGTTTTTAGGTAAGTCAATTAATTTTGCTTAAAGGCTTAACTAATTGTCAAAATCAATAAATGGAAAGGTAAATAGCCTACTAGCATAATTCTATTTCATTTTCGTTTGTGGCTTTTGATTTTT
>ENA-OSJC01002204-OSJC01002204.1-marine-metagenome-genome-assembly--contig:-NODE-2204-length-14933-cov-3.226306_pt1 | contig 14933 bp, 11 predicted proteins | sample MGYA00237885_ERZ534234 | MGnify/ENA primary metagenome ERZ534234 (study PRJEB26413, sample SAMN06343907) | marine metagenome | isolation source: coastal waters | place: Atlantic Ocean: West Antarctic... | reverse complement strand
TTTGGCAAAGAAATGGGTAGCCCTGCATATTCTCTTAATACCGTTGTAACCATGAAAAAGATTAACAACATAAAGATAATATCCGGCATTGAAGCGGTAGGGATTTCTGTGTCTAGCTGTGTTTTGCGATTAACTTTCATTGTTAGGATTCCGCTATAGATATACGCGTTGCATTCGCTTGCTTAAGTTGATCAATAACCTTCACATAGTCCATATAATTTGATGCGCTATGCGCTTTAACAGATATAATCAACTTGTCGTTTTCTACAAGTTTCTGCCGGACTGTTTTAGCGAGGTTTCTTATTTCTACCGCCTCACCACCCAATAGAACATTTCCTGTTGAATTGATTAAACAGTTTAAAATGTTCTTTTTATTTATTTCAAGTTCTTCACCCTCTGCTGGCAAAACCATCCCTAGGCCTTTATCCATATCAATTGTGGTTGTAACAAGAAAAAATATTAACAAAAGAAATGCTATGTCTGCCATTGAGGACGTTGGAATCTCGCCACCTTTAAATCTGCGTTTTTTAGCCATTATTCGCTTACTTGTTAGTTTTGCTAATCGAGTCCATATCGTATAGCTGATCCACAAGCTTTAAAGAGTTCTCTTCCATATCTAAAATCAGTTTATCAATTCTGGAGACAAAGAAGTTTTGAAAAAGCTGTACAATCATTGCAGTAATAAGACCAAAGGCAGTCGTCAATAATGCTTGAGAGATACCACCAGCAACAACCGCTGGAGAAATATCATTTGCAGCTTTAATCGCGTCAAAAGCAGCAATCATACCAACAACCGTTCCAGTAAAGCCTATCATCGGCGCTACTGTTATTACTGTGTTTAACCAAATCATGTTTTTTTCTAAAAAAGACATTTCTAAAGAGCCAGCATTCTGAATTGCTTTCTCAATTTCTTCCAACCCCCTATCGGCTTTAGATAAACCTGCATAAAAAACCTCTGCTACAGGACCACGCGTTTCATTGCATAACTCTAATGCAGCATCAACACCTTTATCAGAAATTATTCCTGAGACATCAGTGAAGAACTTCTCTGAGTTAATAGAAGACATTATTAGCGAATATGCTCGCTCAAAGCAAAAACCAAGTCCAAAAATTAATGAAATTAGTATTGGCCACATAAAAGCGCCGCCATTTATGAAATATTGAACCATTAATTACCTCCGTTAAGTAAAATCAATCCTTGAAATTATCCCCTACCTCTGGGAAAGTCAAATTATAAACTAATAAATTTAAATTTAATTGTTTTGGACTAAGAAGGCCCCCGCTTCATTGAAATGCTTTAAGGCTCCTAAAACCTGACTGTCGACATTAACCCTAACCCCCCAAAGTTCATTTCTTCCCCACTTTACACCGGCTAACTCTGATTTTAAAATAGTTTTTATGTACTTACTGTTTTTATCAAGGTCATCTAAATTTATTGTAGAATCCTCTTCTTTTACAAATGATAAAAATTCGGAGAGCATTTTTGATGAAACTTGCCATTTTAACTGGAAGTCTTTGTATTCTGCTGGAATTTCATTTTTGTTTTTTATGTATGCCGTGCTCCAATTAAAGAATAAACGCTTAGGGTGAGAAATAATCTTCCGCATAGATTCTGAAATATCTAAACGCCAAGGAATATGTATGTCTGGGGTAATGCCTCCCCCACCATAAACTATACGACCACTTCTGGTTTCAAATGGTGGTCTTAGTTTTTTTAAAGAATCAATTTTTGCCTCTCGATCAGTTTCGTAAAGCTCTCTATAATATTCGTCAGGGCTACCCTTGTTAAAGGGTCTTTGGATTAACCTTCCGCTTGGAGTATAATATCGTGCAATTGTAACCCGCATTGCTGAACCATCATTTAATGCAATTTGCCTCTGAACCAGTCCTTTTCCAAAGCTCGTTTCTCCGACAACAAGACCTCGGTCAAGGTCTTGAATAGCTCCCGCAACAATTTCGCTCCCGCTAGCTGAGCCTCTATTAATTAGTACAATTACTGAAAAACTATCATTTCCTTTTCTTGGAGAGGCAACGAAGGCTTGCTCTGTTTGTTTGGTCTTTCCTTTTGTAAACACAATTGTATCTTTTTCTGCAATAAAAATATTAGCGACCTCGACTGCCTGATCTAATATACCTCCCCCGTTGTTTCTAAGGTCGAGGACCATTTGATTCATTCCTTGGTCTAGAAGCTTCTCTACTGCTTCTCGCATTTCTGCACCTGATTTTGTAGAAAACCTTGTTAGCCAGGCATAGCCCGTATTTTCATCTAACATGATACTTGCCCTGACACTATATAGTGGAATGTCATCCCTAATAATTATTACATCAAAGGGGTCAACGCCAACGCGACCAATTTTCAATTCAACGCGCGTTCCTTTTTTCCCTCTTAATTTTTTGTATACTTCATCGCGCTCAATTCCCCTTGCGCTTTCTCCGTCAATTTCAGTAATCCAATCTCCAGGTTGAATGCCTGCTTTTTCAGATGGGCCACCAACTACTGGCGCTATAACCGTTATGTAGTTGTTAAGAATATCAAACTCAACCCCAATGCCCTGAAATTCACCTTGGAACATTTCATTAATATTTTTTTGATCTTTTGCCGAAATAAAAATTGAATGTGGGTCTAATTGGTCCATAATTCCAGAAAGCGCTCCATCCATAAGTGCTTCCATATCTACGTCTTCATAATAAAGTTGATTAACATAATAAAGAATTTGATTCATCACTTTAAACTTGTTTTCTATAATGGAATAGGCGTTGCTCTGCTTAGACTGAGCCAATTGAGTTAACGGTATTGAAATCATAATTACTGTTATAGTCGCAATAATCCACGAACCATTAGAATAAGAAAATATTTTTTTCATTATTTTAAAAATTAGAGACCGAAATAAATTACTGAACGAAGTGTAATTCCTCTTAAAGCCGCTGCTGGAGAATCTTTAATCTCCGAACCTCCATTAAGCCTCCAGGTACCATCCTTAATTGTGCCCTTGTTATATCCCGCGGTAATTCTTAGGCCCATTCGATCTAAGAATTGCCACTTAATTGCTACGTAGGGCTGAAAATTGAAGAAAAGGCCACTTATTTCTGTCATCGATGTCTTTATATCTAATGGATAAACACGATTATCCTTAAGGGCCCCATCCTTTATATCGCCTGGGGGGTCAACTTCAACAAGAACACTATCTCCTTTTATAGTACCATATATACTTTCCCCAATGTTTTCCCACATAGGAAACTCAAGCTGTTGATCCATTCTTAAGGTATAGCTTCCTAGCCCCATGAGCGCACCGCCCATTACTTCTAAGTCTCTATAAATAGGAACAACGTATTCTATTGTTGCTGCACCTAATAAAAAATTTAGACGAGCTTTTACATTAAGATTGTTAGTTTTATGTTTTTCTATCTCCTCACCCGGATCAAATTCTCTGTCATTGTCATTGTCTTTATATAAATAAATAGAGTAAACATCGCTCACTTGCGCCTTGCCAATGCCTGCATATCCACCTAATCGCCAGGGGCCAGACATTTGTGCGAAGCCTTCTCCTCCGTAAAAAACAAGTGGTCGCGTTCCAAACTTATCCATCTTAAAGCCTAAATTGTTAAGCAGTGATTCACCTGGGACAGAATCTAAAACCATATACATGGCGCTAAAACCAATGCCGCCGCCATAGTTTGCTTCTGTTGGGTAAATATCTCCCTGAGAACAAACAAAGCTAGTAGCAATAATATATGTTAATAGTATTTTTTTCATCAAATTAAAATAGAGCCTAAACAATTAGCTTTTAATTTATCCCTGATGCCTGAAATTAGGAAAGATAATTGTTTTTTTTGACAATGAAGATTTATGGCCTTTCTCTTGATATATTTGACGGTTAACACCTATATTTGAGTGAACCTCTAGGTAAGGGTATTCATATTTTCTTAAAATCATTATATAATTATAACACATTTGTTGTGGTGAATGGGTCTATTGTTTAATAGACGCCCAATCCGCTTGTTTGTTTTCTCCTGTGCTTTCCTTGTTGCGGGAGAGCTTCATATTTTTGGTACATTTGATTTTAATCAAAATGGCCAAAGTGAAATATTAAAATTAAATGGGCTAAATGCCCCCCTTGAGCTTGTTGAGCTCAATGATGATGGGAGTCATAAAACTCTTTGGCTATACACCCCTGAGGATGGCGAAAAAATAGTTGATGTAAAATTTGCTGATTTAAATAATGATGAAATCCCTGAATTGGTTGTAGCCCAAAGAGGAAATAAACTGAATGATTGGCTCCTTGTTTTTGAGTGGAATGGCCAAGGTTTTGTTAAAAATAAAGAAAAAATTAATAATACTGATAAAACCAGCGATCTTCTTCGACCCTCTAATCTAGCCTCTTACGCAAATATTTTTTCTACAGCCTTTTCTACCCCAACAAGAAATGCTTCTGTTTTTTCTTTAGCGCTAGATGAGGGCAAACCTATTAAGTCCAACGCACAATCTCACACAACTCCTTTAATTTCAAATGGATATGGGCTTGTATATGTTGGCGTCTTTAGTCATGGTAGCGATGGCTTTGCTGCTTTAATTAGCCCCGAAGGAGACTCGCTTAAAACCAGTGTTTTTTCTTTATCTGATCTGGGCCAAACTATCGATTCAGATATTTTAGCTTTAAATGGTTCTCGTGTTATTTTAGGTCCAGATATTCAATCTTTTGATGAAAATAACGATGGAAACCAAGAGCTGTTAGTACCTTTTGCCACAGGCGAGATCTATAGCTTAGCCCTTACAGATAGTGGACTGACCTTTACAGAAAACAAACTAAGCCAATTAGATCTTTTTGGAATGAAATCTGCAGCTGGTGAAGATGAAATAAACAACGCTATCCTTGGTCGAGTAGAGGCTGGACTCTATGTGCCTCCCCTGGGGGTCGACCAGTCTTCTATTAAAGACTCTTTGTTAATTTTAGTTTCCGATACTCTTATGTTGGGCGATACTTTAAACTTGTTTGTTTTACCTCGCTCTTCTTCTGAGTTTTATAGTTTTAAATGGTTAGCGGCTCCTCCCTCTGGCATGAAATTTAACCCCACAGACTTTACCGTCGAGTGGATACCAACAAGAGAGCATATTGGCGTTGCTGATCTTTCTTATTCATTAGGCTTACGCTTAAAAGAAGAACTTATAAGCGGGGAAGATGCTTTTGGTGACGTACACCATATTCATCCAATAGTAGAAGGGCTTGATTCTTCTTTCGTGGTTTTAATTGGTGACACAATTAAACCCCCAAAGCCTTTCATTCTTATTCCTCCTCGTTTTCACCGTATAAATATCTCGACTAAAGATATAAAGGAAACAGATAGATTTACTTTTAATGGAGAAACCCCCTTCAGCACAAATACTATCAATTCTAATGGCGTTATTACTGTTGGGGTAAGCGCTAATTTAAGTTGGGTTAAGCAGAATAAAGCTGGAGCCTTTAGCTTTAAATCTTCTGTGCAAAAACCCGACTCTATTGTAACCTTGTCTATAATACACGATCTTTCAAATAATATTCTTTATTCATCGCTTTCTCCGGCCGTTGATTCAACGTCGCAATCTTTTGATGTAGAAGGCTGGGATTCAAAGCGTTATAAGTTTCCTGAATATTTCTTTGAAGGCTTTCCAGCAAAGATGGGGCTTGATTCTTCCAAAAATGGAATTATTTCGCTCTTATCATCTGAAGAAAAAATCTCAGGTACCATATCTGTTTCTTCCCCGTTATTTGACCAGCAGCACGAATTGAAAATATCATATTACGGTGGTAGACCTCATGCTATCAGAGGAGATATTAATGTTAAAGAAAACGGATCTCATAAAACATTAACCGAAATTGATTTTGAATCATCCTTTCTTCCTACGAGCATTTACTCCTGGCTAAAACCCGTAAATAGAGATACCCTTGTTTTTCATGCTGACTCATTACCTGACACATTAAAATCTCAAATAGCTTTTCGTTCTTTTTATGCACCGGCAACTATTATTAAAAAGATGTCTACCAAAACTATTCCCGACACTTCATTAAACAATTCAGATAGCTTAGAGAGCTCTACACCCGTAGCTCTTCCGGATAGTAGCTTAATTGAAACAAGCCCCTTAACTCCGATTTCCCCTATAAAAAGTTCAGTCGGGGATTCTCTTTTGGTTTCACCTGACACTAGTTCAGTAGATATTAATTCAGATAGTTTAGTGATTTCTACACCCGTAGCTCTTCCGGATAGTACGAAGTGAAATATAAATTATTATACTTTACTGTATTCTTAATGACTTCTGTTTGGGCTCAGGACTTAAAAACAACACACTTGGAAGGGACTTATGATCTTGATGGGGACGGGTTTCAAGAGTTTGTCTCTATTGAATCTGGTTCCGAAAACAACAAGAACATTTCTGTAATAAGATACTATGAACTAAATGCGGAAGGCTATCAGCAAATGACTTGGGAGTTAAAAGCCCCCGAGGGATTGCTTGGAAATTTTGTTGATGTTAAAATCGGCGACCTTGATGGCGATGGTATCCCAGAACTAATTACGGTTTCTAATTTAGCAGAAGCAGGAGAAAATCAATTATTACAGCCTGTTGCTTTTTATTATTCTTGGGATGGCGAAAAATTTACCGAAGAGGCTGGTAGTGTTTTGAATCTTTCTAGTGGTCGAAATTTTATTCGCGGACACAATTTTGCATTAATGGATTATGATGGAGACATGGATCAAGAGCTTGCGGTTTCCCTTGGTAGTCCTTTAAGAGAAATAGTAATATTAGATTTGAATGAAAATGGTGCCTGGCGCGTTGTTCAGACTCTAAAACTAAACGGTATGCGTTCTGGTATTGGTGCAATCTACGTAGCTTCTACCGATTGGAATCGTGACGGCTTTGATGAAATCATCGCTTTTTCTCCAGAAGGTGATGTATTACGTACCCAATCTTTTTACAATACCGGCAACGAGCTTACCATGGCGTCTGGGCAAGAGACCCCCGTTCCTGGTCTTGATGGTTTAATCCCAACCGGAATTTCATCTTCTGATTGGGATAAAGATGGGACCGTTGATGTCCTTTTACCTTTCAATAATGGTGAAATTATTTCACTGTCACTCTATGAGGATTTTCTTTCTGTTGAAAAACTTCCTATTGATGGCGGCCCGCTCTCGGGCCTTCAAATCGCCGACTTTAATCAGGACTCTTATGATGATTTATTATTGGTCTCTGGAGATCTAAATGTTTTAACTCTGACCTATGGTAGCATCGATGGCTTTTTAGAAACATCAGAGTATTTTACCTTAGAACAAGAAAATACAACAAATGCTCAAGTCTTTTCCGTCCTTCCCGTTGTTTCACAAGGGATATATACAGGTGAAATCATAGCCTCTAGCTGGGATGGTTATGAAACAACTCTGTTTATAACAGATTTAGGGTCTGGGCCTGAACCAAAGAAACCCCTTCTTGCTAAAAGAGAGAAGGAGAAAGAAGATGTTTTAGATGTTTTCCCGTTCATAGAAAAAGAGGATATCCTATTACCTAAAATTCCTAAGCCGTTAGAAACAATGGGGCAACCACTGCCTGGTGGTATTTTACCTCGTCATGTACTTACCGTTAACCAATCCTTTGCTTATACTCTTCCAGAGCAAGAAAAAAAAGAATTTTATAGCTTTCGTTGGCTACAACCACCACCAAAAGGAATGTTTTTCCACTATGATTCACGCTCAATACGCTGGGTGCCAGACGAAAGACAACTCGGCGCTTATAAATTATCCTATCATGTTGAACGAAAGCTTGGAGAAGAAGTCGTCCCTACATCCTCGCTTGAAGATTCTCTTGTTACATATAAGGTTGTCCCAAGCCTAGAAGGCGATGACGAGCGCTTTTGGCTTTACGTAAATGACCCCCCCGTTATTTCATCAAAACCTCTCGGTACAGAGTTTGTCGCTGGCGATCTCTTTTATTACAAGCCCCTTGTTTTAGATCGAAACCCCGATGTCTCTTTAAACTTTCAACTTGAGTCAGCGCCAGGTGGAATGAAATTAAACGAGGAGGGTTCAATTGTTTGGCAGACAAATGCGTCACACGTAAACGTGTATGATATAAGGCTTGTCGTTAGCGATGGTTTTGATCGCGCAATACAAAGCTTTTCTCTCTTTGCACGAGCTGGTATAAAAATATTATCTGAAGCCCCATTAGAAGCAGAAATAGATAAGCCGTATAGATATAAAGTTGATATTTGGAGACCCGATTTAGAGCACATTCTTAAGTTTGAATTGTCTTCTGCTCCTGCAGGTATGTTAATTGATGATTCGGGGGTTGTGAGCTGGACACCAAGCTCAACTCAAATTGATACACAAAAATTCATAGTTAAATTAAGTCATGGTGTTGCGGTTGATTCACAAAAGGTTTCCCTTTATGTAAATCATCCCCCAATAATAGAGTCTGCGCCACTAAAAATGAATGTTATCACCCTTGGTGAAGAATATCGATTTCAATTAGAAATCTCTGATCCTAACAACAAAGATGATTTGATTTATACTGCAATTGAAATGCCAAGCCGAATGAGGATGGATCCCTATACTGGTATGATAGTTTGGGAACCAACGCGAGAAAACATAGATTTTTCTAATTTAATAATTGATGTAAGCGATGGTCGTGCATCACGCTTAGTTGAGGCAAGTTATTTTGTAAACGCTCCTATTAATATTGTTTCAATACCAATGATGCAAGGAGCTGTTGGCAATGAATATCAATATCAAGTGATGACCACAGACTTAAATAAAGGCAGCTTACTCTCTTACAATGAAGTGGTCCCGCTTGAACTGGTAGAAAATTATCGCATTTACTCTATCCAAATAAATGATGACATCTATATTGAAAATATTGATCGCTATATTATGAGCTGGCAGAGCGCAGAAGCAGTTTACTTAACCGATGGTGAAGAAAGAGACAGTCTTTCTCTGGAAGTCTCGAGGTTAAACATAAAAAAATATGTGCATTCAGTCTTTTGGGAAAATGACCGTCTAAACATAATTGTTGAATCTGTAGATGATCGCACTGTTGCAATCAAAGATATTCTTTGGGAGTTTTTTCAAGGAAACAAGGGTCGTCCTCCAAGAATTCTTGCTCGTAGATTAAGTAGTGTTAAATACACGCTGTTAGATTTCCCCGATGGCATGGAAATTGATGAGTACACGGGAACAATTTCTTGGACTCCCACACTAACACAGGTTGATAAACAGCCCGTAATATATATGGTCTCTGATGGCTATACAAAAGACGAACAATCTTTTGATATTTATATCAACCATCAACCCGTTATTGTTTCTAACCCTCCCGTCTCTGCTATGGTTGGTGAAGTTTTTAAATATAATATTCAGGTTGAAGATAAAAATGATGACGCAGATATATTGTTTACCTTACTAAGGGGCCCTCAAGGAATGCAAATAAGTAAAAAGGGTAAGGTTGTTTGGATACCAAAGCCTGGACAAATAAATGAAAACCGCTTTTCATTTCAAGTATCAGATGGCTATATAAATGACAACCAAGAGGGTAAAATATTTGTTAATATTAATCCAAATATAATTTCTTCACCGCGGCCCGTTGCCCTTACCGGACATCAATATAAATATCGGGTCGTGGCTGAAGATTTAAATAAAGATCGCGTAGCATATAAAGCTGTAAAACTACCAAAGTATTCTTTTTTTGACAGGAAGACTGGCGCATTAAGTTGGAAGCCTCGGCCTAGTCAAAGAGGGCCGAATGATATTATATTAATTGCAATGGACGAAAGAGGGGCTGTTACCTCACATGAGTTTCAAATTCATGTTTTTGAAGATCCTAGCGCACGACAAATGATAAATACCGGCTGGCCCTTGCTTGTTTCTTTTGTTGGAGTTGTTTTTGCCTGGGGAATGGCACAAATTTAAAGAAACTTTTATTTTTTAATAATATCTATAAGGACTTTTTCATCTACCTTGTTCAAAGAAAAGAAAACTCCAATACTGTAAATTTGTAAGTTTTCTAAATTGAGAGCTCTAAGCTTAATCATATCTTTATCGGTTGTAACCACAAAATCGATGTCATTGCTTTTTACCTGTTGAACCAACATATCTATGTCTATTTGTTTATAATTATAATGATCTACAAAAGTGGCTTTTTTGATAATTACCATTCCCTTGTTTTCTAATGTTATAAAAAAACTTTTATGATCGCCAATTGCTGATAGTGCTATTATTTTTTTTCCTTTAGTTTTTTTGTTTTCGTTTCCATCTTTTGAAATTAGTTTTTGTGAAACCAGAGAGCTTTCAATAAAATCTGTATGTTGTATTATACTGGCAATTTCTTTAGACCTTGCTTTTTGAGTTAAATTAGTTTTTGTTAAGATTATTAAATCTGCCCGTTTTAAGTTTGAAAGGGGCTCTCTTAATAAACCATAGGGCAATAATTTATAATCAGATTTTTTACTTTGACTGTTTATTAAAACTATATCAACATCTCTTTCAATTGCTCGATGTTGAAAAGCATCGTCGAGTATAATAATGTCTGGTTTAAACTTGTTGATAATAAACATTCCTCCTCGATGCCTATTAGAGTCTACAACAATGGGAACCCCCGGAAGTAATCGGGCCATTAAACTTGGCTCATCTCCAAAATTACGCCAATCCTTAATCGAAGTAAAGCCATCAGTAACAAGTTGTGTTCCTGCTGTTTTTCTACCATAGCCACGACTTAAAACAGCACAGCTTAAGCCTTGACTAAAAAGTGTTTTTACTAAATAAATGACTGCGGGGGTTTTTCCTGTCCCTCCCAAGGTAATGTTACCAACGCTAATTACTTTAGTTGGAAGTTTCTTTGTAACAAAAAACCCTATTAAATAAAAAAAATTACGCCAAAACACTATTGCTCGATAAAACACGCTCAGCGGAAATAAAAAATATTTAAACCGACTTTTAACTATCCATTCCGACACGACGTTCAACCTCTTTTTCAAGCTTGTTAAGGGCTAGCTGTAATTTATTAACACATTCGTTATAACTATCATCCATCTCAAAAATAATTGGCGGTCCAAAAAGCTGAACTATTTTACCAAAAGGCTTTGATAAATAAAAAATATCCCAGTTTTTAAAAGCCCAACGTTTAGTTGATTGACCTGCCGCTGGAATAATAATCGCACCTGTTTTTTGCGCTGCTCTTATTGCTCCTGCTTTTGGTATTTTTGCTGGTCCCTGTGGACCGTCAGGTGTAATAGCAAAAACAGACCCTGGAGTTTTTAATGTTAAAAGCATTTCTTCATATGCTTTTCTACCCCCATCCGTTGATGAGCCTCTGATAATTTGCCAACCTAACTTTCTTCCAATTCGTGAAATAATTTCTGCTTCAGGATGGTGATTTCCAGCCATGCCAAAATATTTATTATTTGCAAGGCCCATAAAAACAGTTAACAAAGTACTGTGCCAAGATGCAATAATAACAGACTTACCGCTTTCTATTTCTTTTTTTATATAAGATTCTCCTTCAAATTCCCAACGATTTGTTTTGTAAAAAAAATTAAGTAGTGGTGGCCCAATTCTCTCTCCCAACCAAACTAAAAACCGGTTTTTAAACCGTTGTTCGTTTTTAAGATTTGGCATTTTCTGTTCTTTTTATAATAACTTGAGCGGCTCGCTCATAGACCCCAGGAAGCCCAAGGGATTTTCTAACACCGGTGTAACCTTCTAACATTTTTTTTCTAACAATTCTATTATATAAAAGAGGTTCAATTTCTTTCATTATATTTTTAATAGAGGCTTTTCCTTGTATTAATTCAGGTACAATCGCTGTTTTTGCAATCAGATTAACCATAGAGATATAAGGAGCTTTGTTTAGTTTTTTAGCAATGTATCCTGATAAGGTTGATAATTTATAACATACAATTTGTGGCGTATCTAAAACAGCACACTCAAGACTTACGGTCCCTGATGTTACAATTGCAGCTTTAGCAAACTCCATTGCATTTTTTATATTTTTAGTTTCTATAAGAACGCTACTGTCTACCTCTGGTAGTTTCACCCCGGATGATTTCCCAATTATAATACGTATTTTTTTATTGTCTTTTTGTAAGTTTTTTGCTGCTTCTAAGTATAAAGAAAAATGACGATCTATTTCTTGTTGTCGACTTCCCGGCAATAGTACGAGCAACACTTCATTTTTACTAATATTGTTTTTTTCTAAATACTCTTTTCTAGTAATTTGATCTGATTCTATTTCTGTAAAAGGATGCCCAAGATAGTTTGCGTTTACACCTTTAGACCTATACCAATCTTGTTCAAAAGGAAAAATACTTAAAGCTTGATCTATATATTTATGAAATGATTTTATTCTGTTTTCTTTCCAAGCCCATAGTTGTGGTAGTATAAAATAAGAGATCGGAATGTTTAGGCCGCTCGCATTTTTTGCTAATCTCAAGTTAAAACCAGGATAATCAATTAATATAATTCTATCTGGTCTTAACTCCCTCAGCTTACCTAAAGACTCACCCATTACATTTAGTAAAAATGGGAAATGTTTAATTACCTCTGAAAAACCCATAACAGCCAGATTGTCTGTATGATACATCATTTCTAAGCCGCTTTTTTTCATTTTTTCTCCACCATGACCAACAAATCGAGCGTTTTTTTTAACTGCTTTGATTGCATTTATCAATTTAGCCCCATGTAAATCTCCAGAAGGTTCACCAGCAACAATAAAGAAAGTAAACGCTTGATCTTTACTTTTCATTTTTTTATCTATCGTTTAAAGAGCTTGATTTCGAAAATATAACAATATCAAAATAAAAGCAACATTCTGCAATGTTCTTTTTTCCGTTTTTAATGTTTTAAATATTGTTTTTGGTGTTCTTAGGTCATCATTTTTCCACGGTGTAAGTCTCGGGAAAATAGCCGGAACATTCTCTTTGTATCTTGTATAATTAGCGTCGAACAACCCGTTTAAAGTTTCTTCTTCAAGTGAAATAATTAAGCTGTATTGAATAAGAAAGAAACCAAGCGTTGTTGCTGCCATTAAAAAAATGTTTGCTGCGCCTCCAATAAAAACAAAACCTAAATACATAAACATGTTTCCGACATATAACGGGTTTCTAACATATGAATAGGGTCCAGAAGAGCAGAGCTTTGGTGCCCCGACTTTTCTTGTCCTTGTTATCCCTCCAGCATAAGATACAGCCCAAAGCCTAATACTCTCACCAGCTATCAAAAAAGCCAATCCAAGGAAAACGAAACCATTGTTCGGTCTAGAAAAAAATAAAATCATAACACCGATTGGGATTGGGGTATAGCTTCTATACTTAAAGAAAAAATTTCTAATATCCATTTATTTTAATCCTTCTAAAATTTTATTTTGAATTTGCATTGCCACCTCAAGCGCTAGTTTTCCTGCTCTTCCATCTACAATTGGTTTTGAAATTCCCTGAACTGACTCTATAAAATTTCTCAACTCCATTTCTAGGGCATCTTGTTTCTTTATTTTTGGTTTTTCATAAAAAATTTGTCTATGTTTACCCTCCGCTTCTAATGGCGCAGAAATAATTGCTGATGAGTCTGTTTCGTTAGCATCCATTACTCGATAAACTTCTGTAAGGCCAATTAAAAAATCAATTGTAATATATAAATCTTGTTGAAATAATTTTATTTTTCGTACTTTATCTTTTGCCACTCTACTAGATGTAATATTGGCAACAGATCCATTTTTAAAATGAATTCTAGCGTTTGCTATGTCTACTGATTCTGTCATAATAGAAACGCCGCTGGCTTCTATGTTTTTAACTGGCGAATTAATAATAGATAAAACTAAATCAATGTCATGTATCATTAGGTCTAAAACCACAGGAATGTCTGTGCCCCTAATCATGTAAGGTGCTAGTCTGTGAACTTCTATATATCTTGGTTGAACGTTAAAATCTTTAAGTGGTAACAAAGCTGAATTAAATCTTTCAATGTGTCCAACTTGTATTATTTTCTTACATTTTTTTGAAAGCCTTAGAAGTTCTTCTGCCTCTGAAATTGTTTTAGTAATTGGTTTTTCTATAAAAACATGTTTTCCTTTTTTTAAACACATTTCAGCAACCGCCTTGTGTGTTGAGGTTGGGGTTACAATTGAAACGGCATCAACCACTTTAAGGATATCCTTTAGCGACCTAAAAGACCTTGTTTTATATTTCAAAGATACTTTCTTGCTTTCTTCTTCGTCTATATCAAATAGACCAACAAGATTTACATCTTTAATTTTAGAAAAGTGCCTTACGTGATGTTTGCCTAGATGACCAACACCCACTACTCCGATATTTATTGTCTTATTCATTTGACCTTGATAAATAGTTGTTTATGAGTATGAAATTACAGCAGATATTTTATAGTTTGGTAAAAGTATAAACACTTGCATTATTATAAACATTGACTGAACTTTGTTTGAATTTTCCAAGACTCTTCTCATGTTTTAACGGTATAATAATATGAATGACAACATTAAAATTGGTATTGGCTTTATCTTGCCCGCATCTGCGATAATAGGTTTTTTTACCTCTATATTTGCTGGTTATTTTCTTTTGGGTGTTTTTATCGCAATTATGGGTATTCTTTCTTGGTTTATATACTCTGCTGTCATGCAGGCAAACATGCCAAATGTTACTGGAAACATTATAATATTCTTTGGTTTTCTACTCTCTTCTGGTGTTTTCCTTAGTTTTGGAATGCGGCGTAATATGTTTGGCGGATATGAATTTAATCCAGAAGGTAGCGTTGGGGCAGCGATTTTATTGTTTTTAATAGTTTTAGTTGGCGTTTTATTTAAAAATAATTCAAACGATCTTAGGTTACATGCTAATTCACCACCAACAGATATAAAAATAAAGTCAGAAGAAATTAAATTAGAAAAACAAGAAGACAAAGAATCTCGCGAAACA
>ENA-OSJC01002203-OSJC01002203.1-marine-metagenome-genome-assembly--contig:-NODE-2203-length-14941-cov-3.413348_pt1 | contig 14941 bp, 7 predicted proteins | sample MGYA00237885_ERZ534234 | MGnify/ENA primary metagenome ERZ534234 (study PRJEB26413, sample SAMN06343907) | marine metagenome | isolation source: coastal waters | place: Atlantic Ocean: West Antarctic... | reverse complement strand
CTTGGTGGCGCCCGCGTGCGCGGTATTGACTCCCTTCTTTGACGGCGATCGGCGGGAAGTTGAAGCTGTTGGAGAACGTTTCCAAAATGCCGCTCGCCCAGAAGGTATCGGCTTCGTAACGCCAGGGCTCTGCCGCCACGTAGTTCATGCTATCGGGATTGTAGATCTCGCCGATCCGCCATTCCATCGTCGCGAAGCCAGAGTCGCCGCTGCCCGTGGAAAAATCGCTGCAGTTGAAGCTCAAGCTATCGGTAGGGAAGCCCGCCGTCCCGCTGTATTGGATGGTCGGGGTCGCGGGGATCCGGGGATCGTCGGACATCGCCGCGAGCCGTTCGCCGCCGAAACCGGTGGGGTCGATGAAACTTTTGATCCAATCCACCATACCTGGGAAATCGGCACTGCTCAGCGTCCTGCTCTGCTGCGGGAAGCGCGTCGAGGTATAGGGGTTCATGAAAAATAGCATCCCTTCATTGCCGCCGCTGCCCTCGATTTTCGTCGAGCGCGGATCTTGATTCCAACGCGCAGCATCCAACTCGGCCCATCCGGTTGCGCCACCGGTGCCGCCGAGCGTTGCGACCAACTCGTCGACCAGCGTCCATCCCTGGTCAGCATTGAGCAGCAGGTCGCGCAGCTCGCGGGCGCGGTTTTGGAAACGGATTTCCAACTCCGGGTGGGTCAGACTTTTGCGAAACTGTTCGAGCGGTGCTGTCGTTGTTTCCACCCCGTCCGGCCCCCAGCGATCGAACTCCTCATACAGCAAGTCGACATCCCAGGGGATCACCGTCCACTTTCCGGTGTCCGGGTTGTGATAGAGGTTCGAGTTCTCCCGGTCGCGTAGGTCCGAGTGGTTGAGCGCCTCGACTACCGAGCGGTAGGAGAAATAGCTGTCGAGGTCGATGTTCGCCTCCCACCAGGAAGCCGGTTGGACGGGATCGCGGTTGTAACCATCGTCGCCGGTGCCGGTGAAGGCGAACAGGTCGCTGCGGTCGTCCGGCTGCCCGGAGGCCTCATTGATGAGGCTGCTGCTGTTAAAATGCATGTTGAAGGTATTGCCGTCCGGCAGCCCGCGCTCGTCGAGGAAGCGCCGATCCGCGTGGTCGATCGCCAGGAAGAGCCCCCAGTTGTCGCCGTCGAACTGGTCCGTCGGATTCTGTTCGACCGCGCCGTCGATCACGCGCAAGTGGAAGTAGTTGGCATTGCGCGAGACGATGTCCGCTCGCTCCCAAAAGCGGAACGCGAGCGCCTCGTCGAGGCCGGCCGCGCCGCGGTTTGCAGGGTTCCATGGACTTGCGAGAGCACTCCAGTTTAAGGTGCGCACCTTCTCCTTGTAGGCCTTGCCATAGTCGTCGCGCCCCTTGAAATAATGGCCGCGATTGAAACGCAGTTTCCATTTGTTCTTGCCGGTGTTGTAGGCCGAATCGGCACCACGGATGCGGTAGTGGATGTGGTCGTAGACCACTCCGTCGTAGACGAGCGCGCCCTCCCAGCGGTAGATGTCATCGTTGAACACCGGGTTGGACTGGCAGTCGATGACATCGTCGGCGTCGGAGATGAGATGGTAGATAGGCAGTGAGTTCATCTGCGCCTCATCGAAATTAAGGGGCTCGGTCTGCCCGGGGATGGCGGCGCCTTGCCAGGCGGGGGCGCCATCGTAGGTGAAGTAGGCGAAGTTGGCTGACGGATCGTCGCGATACGGCACCGTTACGGTAGACGAGGTGTTGTCGGTGGCGACGATGCGATAGCGGGTGAGGCGCCGGTGCTCCTGCAGCGAGCCTGGGACGGTGACGCTGAAGATCGAATCGCCGGCCACCAGATCACCGCTGGTGCGGTCATCGGTCATCTCGATCGCTGTCCACTGGGTGTTGTAAGCGAAGTCTGTCATGCGAATGAAGCTGCCCGGCTCGACCAGTTGGTATTCGAAATTCACGCCAGAAACTCCATCCGGATCGGTGATCTTGGCGGTGACCAGAATATCTTGCCCGGTCGCCGGCTGCTGTGGCGAGTGGGACACCTGTCGGACTTGTGGTGGCGCGGCGGCGGCGAAGCCCGAATTCTCCGCGCCCGGGGTCGGCAACGCCGGTTGCCCCACACCGCTTGCGGGGCTGATCAGCTGGAGGTCCAAACCGAGATCGCTACTGCCGACGCTGGCGTTGAAAAGCTGGATGCTAACTGTATTGATTCCCTCGACCAAGGAGCTGGTAGATTCGAGAGTCTCCACCACCGAGGCGCGCTCGGAATGATTGCCGGACGCCTCATCGCTGATGGCGGGTTCATCGCCTGTCCGCCCCGGCATGTTCTCGCGATAGACCTCGACCCCGTTGATCCACAGGACGAATCCGTCGTCGAGCATGAAACGTAGCTGCAGCGCCGGTGGGATCTCGCCGGGGGCGATGGTAAATTCGTTGCGCAGGAACAACGAGCTGTGATCGCCTCGCATCCCGCTGACCTGGGTCTTGAAAATCATGTCCCCGACATTCCCGAATCCAATCGGCAATGTCGCGGGATTCCAGCGATCGTCCTCGGCAAAACCGGTCTTACGCCAGTCACCAACCGGCGACGAGGCCTCGCTGGTTCCGGGACGCCAACGCCAGCCCGTTCCGGCGGCCGGAAGGACGAAGCGTTCCGGGAGAAAGTCGGGCGGCACCGCGCTCCGCCACGATCCGCCCAGATCGTTGTCGAGCGAGGGATGGATCAGTTCCATCGACTGCCCGCCTCCGCCTGCAGCAATCGGCCAGGGGAAGGCCGTCCCATAATCGACGCGATCGATCTCTGTGCCGAGTTCGTCCAAGAGGAGAATGCGTTCGCCATCGTTGGAAAGTTTGCCCGCCCAGGGGCCGAGCGCCGCCACCCGGTATTCGGCGAGGAGCGCCGCCGGATCCGCCGCAACGACAAGATAGGCGCCGGCCGCCAGATCCTGTTGTGGGAAAGTGAAAGTGATTGCGTCCGCAAGCTGTAATCCACCCAGTTCAACCGGAGTTGTGCCGTTGTTGTAAATCTCGATAAACTCGGTGGCAAATTCGTCGTCGGGTTGGTAGTGGATCTCGTTGATTACGAGGTCGTCGGAAGCGGCGCCAACGACACCACAAATCGCGAGCCAGCACAGACGGAAGATCAAAGGAAACTTAATCGGACGAGACACAAGGATTTGGGGGATAAAGGAGGTTCACCCGAGGGGAGTTCACAAATTGCGATTACTTGAACGCAAGTTATCTGGTTGCGGCATCCATTGCAATAGAAAGCCATAGAGACCTCAGTTCGGGCTGGTTTCGGTCGGGTAGATAAGGAATTGTTAAGATTAGTTCAGCGAAAATATGAAAGCGCCAAAGCTTATCCTTACCCTCATTTCGATTTTATTATTCACGGTTACGGGGTTTGCGCAGAATCCGGATAAGGCAGCGAAGTAGGGGCTCGATCCCGCGCGCCAGCAGGAGATCTGGGATGCCGAGCATGTCACCTTCAAAATCGAGAAGCGATTTGGGAAGTGGTTTTTGGACGGTTTGCGCAAACGAGATGCGGGGATCCTGACTGCGGCATTTCACAAGAAATTCTCGGGCTCGGTGATCGCGGATGAGGCTTCGTTGGAGAAGCGCAGCAAGGGCAATATTGAAGAAGTTCGGCGCACGGCGGGTGGGCGGCCCGCAAACGTGGGTGATGTGGTTGCGGCGCTGATGGGCCAGCTGCAATCGTTGGAGGAAATCGAGACCCTGCGCTTGCGCGTTCTGCGGATAGCGACCGCAGGTGAGGGACGGTGGGAGGCGCGTCTCTTGCTGACGGCAGCCGGGTTAGGTGGGGGAGGGGCGCTGACGGCGCTCGATTCGGAGCATGTCGTCAACTTCCGGATCAAATCGGCTACGGATTTTCACGCGGGCGCAGTGGTTTCCTCTTGGAGAATCCAATCGGAACGGAGGCGCAGCGCCCCGCACAAGCTGATGGAGGAGGTTACCGAAGCCAGTCAGCTGCATCGCCTGCCTCTCGCCGACAACTGGAAATTGCCCAAACAGGAGACTGCCCAACGCTACAGTTTTCAGTTCGCGGTGGAGGATTTCGATCGAGACGGATACCTCGACATCGCGATCGCATCGGTGCGCGGACCGACGGCGCTGCTCAAGTCGCTCGGGGGCAAGCGCTTCGCAGTCGCGAACCAGGCCTTCGGGCTTCCGATGATGGCGACCGCGGCGGAGCGCGCGCTAGCCTGTTGGTTGGACTTCGATAACGACGGTTTCCCTGACTTGATTCTTGGCGATCGGGTCTATCGGAACGTCGGAGGGAAAAAGTTCGTAGAAATCACTGCCGAATCGGGCCTCGAGTTCCCGCGATCGCCGATGGGCTGTAGCATTGCGGACTACGATGGCGACGGTCTGTGCGACCTCTACGTGCTCTACCAGGGTGCTGGTGCCGGGGATGAGCCGCTGCCTTGGGTCGGCGATGACATTTCTGGCGCGCCGAATGTACTGTGGAAGAACCTTGGTGGTGGGCGATTCAAGAATGTCACTGCGGAGAGCAAGGTCAGCGCGGGAATGCGTAATTCCTTCGCCGCGACCTGGCTCTTCGCCGATGACGACGCCTTGCCCGATATTTACGTGGCCAACGACTTCGGTGCCAACAACCTGCTTCGCAACAAGGGCGACGGCACCTTCGAGGAGATCGCCAAGGCGAACGGTGTTGCTGACTTTGCGACCAGTATGGGCGTTGCCAGCGGCGATTTGGATAATGATGGTTCGCCTGAGATCTATGTCGCCAACATGTATTCGAAAATGGGGCGGCGCATTATCGGGCAGGTATCCGAGGACGATTACGGTCCGGGGGTGCACAAGCAGATCAAGGGCGCTTGCGCGGGCAACCGTCTCTACAAACGCGGTCCTGGCGGTGGCCGCTATACGGAATGGAGCGAGTCCTGGGGCATTAACGACATCGGATGGGCTTACGCGCCTGCGATCGCAGATCTCGATAACGATGGCTTGCTCGACCTCCATGCGACCACGGGCTTCCTTAGCTTCGATCGTGGCAAACCAGACGGATGAACTTGCTTATGGAGGGCTGTCGTGTCACAGCCCCATGATCGGCTCAGCCAGCTTGATGCGATCGGTGAGATCGATGAGGAAGCCGGTGAGTTCTGGGTCAAGAATCCCTTCGAGATGCCAAACGCACGGGAAAACCTGAGTGCCTTCGAGCGCAATCGGACTTTCCTCAACCTTGACGGCAACTCCTTCATCGATGTCTCCTTCGCCTCGGGAGCGGATATTGATTCCGATTCCCGCAGCGTTGTCGCGGCAGATTTTAACCTCGATGGAGCCACCGACCTGCTTGTCGGCTCGGTCGGAGGTGGCTCGTTGCGGCTGTTCCTCAACCGCTTCCCGAAGGCCAACTACTCCCGCATCCGTCTCGAAGGTTCCGAGAGCAACCGTGCAGGTATCGGTGCGCGGCTCACGGCCACGGTGGGAGCTCGCAAACTGGTCCGCGACCTCTTTGCGCACAATGGTTTCATGGGGCAGGGGCCGGCAGAAATCATTTTCGGACTCGGGGACGCCACCGCGATCGACCGCCTCGAGGTCCGTTGGCCGTCAGGAAAAACACAGGTTTATCACAATCTTGCCGCGAACCGTTATTTCTTGCTCAAAGAGGAACCGAAATAGCGCGGCGGCGAGATCGCCCGAAGATCGCAGGGCGCGATTAAGATTTTTTTGAAAGATCCAATCTTCTTTCTGGTGTCTGATATTTTTTTATATAGTCTGTAATGTTAATTAACCTTCCGATGCTGGCACTTGCATCGGTGTTTAATTCCAGATTGTGAGCGATTCCTCGTCTTTAGTTCGAGTTATACGCGCACGAACACACGCATTAAAATATATGAAGCCTCTAATAGATCCTTATTCTAAATCTCTCGCTTCGGGCCTCGCTGTCTTTTCGGCGATGGCGCTCACGGCCTTCGGGCAGAAGCTCCCCGAACCTCTCGTTTACTTCGCTCTCGACGAGGCCGAAGGTGCGACCGTGGCCGTCGACAGCACTGGCAACGGTCACGATGGCACCGTCGTCAACTCCGTTACCTTCGGTGAAGGTGGTGCCCCGGGGGGCGCTTCTTCCTCGGGTGCCGCGCGATTCACCGACGGCATCCTTAATGTGCCCACTTTCGATGTCCCGGCGCTCTTGGGCAACCGGGACGGCGCGGGAGGGGTCGATACAGCGAGCTACACCATGGCGGCCTGGATCAAGCCTGACGCCGCTTCGTTAGCCGGTGACCGCTTCTTTTTTGGGCAGGGAGATCAGGGAATTCACAACGGTTTGCGTGATAACGGACGCCTCCACCAAGCGCACTGGGGCAATGACCACTACGGCAACACAATTCTGAACGAGACCGACTGGGTGCACGCGACTTTCGTCTATGACGGAGCCGCCGACCTGGGCACGGTCTACTTGAACGGCACCGCCGACAGCGATCCCACGGGAAAGGCGAGCCCGAACGGCACCGGCAACCTCATTATCGGCGGCCGCGGAGGCGACCAAAATAATGGCGGCGGCGAAAAATGGTATAACGGTCTGATCGACGATATTGCCGTCTGGGACTCGATCCTTACCGATACCCAGATTCAGGCACTCGCCGATGGCGTGAATCCATTCTCTTTGGACACTGGCGAGGACGATGATGGCGATGGCATGGACGACGGTTGGGAGGCGGCGAACGGCCTCGATCCCGCCGTCGATGATTCCGCAGGGAATCCGGACAACGATGGTCTCACCAATCTCGAGGAGTGGAACGGCGGTGATAATTCCACCGACCCCCTGGATGCCGACAGTGACAACGATGATTTGAACGACGGTGACGAGGTGAACACCCACAGCACGGACCCGAATGACGCCGACTCCGATAACGACGGCCTCAAAGATGGCGCCGAAATCGCCGCGAATACGCTCCCACTCGATGCGGACACTGACGGCGATGAGATGAACGACGGGTATGAAGTCGATAACGACCACAATCCGTTACTCGCTGCTGACGCGGCTGAGGACGCAGATAACGATGGCTCCTTGAACTTGGAAGAATGCCAGCGCGGCACCGATCCGAACGAGGAAGATACCGACATGGACGGTCTCTCCGACGGGGTCGAAGACGGCGGCGGCGCTTTCGTCAGTGCAATGATGACGGGAACCGATCCGCTCGATCCCGACACCGATAACGACGGGCTTAACGACGGCGACGAACTCGCCGCTGGGACAGATCCATTCAATCCGGACACTGACGGCGACACCGTTCCCGATGGCCTTGACGACGATCCTTTATCCGGCGGCGAGGGCATTGCCTTCGGCCTGGTTTCTTACTGGCCGCTTGATGCCGATTTGATGGACGCGGCCGATGACAACCACGGAACCGAAGACGGGGGCGTGATCCCGTTTGAAGCAGGCAAGTTCGATAACGCGATCAGCCTCAATGGGGCACAGAACGTTATCATCACCGGTGGTGATGAGTCCGAATTCGACTTTACGGGGGGCAGTATGACTGTCTCAGTGTGGTGCACTGCTGCGGCGCTCGACACGAGCTGGCAGTGCCTGATCGCCAAGGGTGAGGGCAATGGTTGGCGCATGCATCGCCGCGCTGGCGAATTGGAATTTGCCTGGACAGGCGGCGTCGGTGATACCCCGACCCACGGCACTGAGATCATGATCGGCACCGATCCGGAGACCTGGTACCACGTGGTGGGCGTCACCGATGGTGTGACTGGCATCGAAAGCCTGTATATCGACAACGTCGAAGTCGCCACCAAGGAAGGGGCGGTTCTCGAAGATCGTGCCAACCGGATGCGCATCGGGGAAAATCCAGATGCCCTCGGTCGTGGCTGGAATGGCAAGATCGACGATGTAGCCATCTGGGCTCGCGCCTTGTCGGCCGAGGAGATCGCCGAAATTTGGGACGAGGGCGACGGTGCCAGTATCGAAGTCTTGCTCGGCGGCGGTGCAAGGGTGCTTACGATTAACGACATCTCGGTCGCGGCAAATGGTGACGTCTCACTAACTTGGAATTCGAGGAAGTCTCAAGGAACATCCTATGCGGTCTTTTCGTCTGAAGATCTTGCTCTTCCGTTGGAAGATTGGTCGGAGATCGATGATACAGTTCCTACCGAGGGCGAGAGCACGACCTATATTATTCCATCTGCTCTTCTGGGTGATGTAGATAAACTCTTCTTCTACGTTCGCAAGAACTAGAAAGATTCGGTTCCGGATCGCGTGTTTTTCTGAATTGAAAAGCAGCGCGCGCTCGAGCTAGATAAGCATTTCGGCAGGGTCGTCCTCAGGGCGGCCCCGCCGTTTTTTTGTACCCTGAGTTGCAAGACGTCGAGAGGCAGTCGCGTTGATTGGGAGAGCGGGGGGTGTCTGGTAGTGGAGTCAATACTCTGAACGCTTCGACACCGCGTGAAGTCGAAACGTCCTGGGAGCCCGTTTATGGTGAACGTGTGTAGTGCTCGACCAGTACCGGACTGAGCATTTCACGTTGCAAAGCGGGGGCACCGATGGCAATGATTATCGAGGTGCGTTGCTACGATGCTACACTCACGATGATTCAATTCCAACTCAGACGAAGGTCCGGATTAGCGAGAAGCTGGTCAGCGCAGGCGACGTCCTGACGCTTGATCTGAAAATGAAAGACGGGGCAGCCTTTCGGATCATGCCGAAGGATGAGTGAGACTGCAGACGTCAACTCTTAAAGATTTGATAAGGCTCTAGTTGATCTTGACCAGCTCGATTTCAAAAAGAAGGGTCGTGTTCGGGGGGATAGGAGGACGTCCGCGAGTTCCGTAGGCGATTTCCGGAGGGATCACCAGTTCGATTTTTCCACCCGGGGCGATCAGCTGCAGACCCTCGCTCCAGCCTCGGATGACTTGATTGAGGCCGAAGGTGGCGGGCTGGTTGCGCTTGTAGGAGCTGTCGAATTCCGTGCCATCGATGAAGGTGCCACGGTAGTGAACGGTGACCTTATCGGTGGCGGTCGGTTTGGTGCCGTCTCCCGGCTTGATGATTTTGTATTGAAGTCCACTTTTCGTTTCCTTAACGCCTACCTTGGCAAGGTTCTTCTTGCGATAGTCCAAGCCCTCCTGACCGTTCTTTGCACTAGGGTCAGCTGGAGCTTTGACGTTGCTCTTAAGAGTATCGAAGGCAGCCTGATCCGCCTTGAATGCCTTGGCTTTGTCTCCCACACGGATGATGTTTACCTTGCTCAGTTGGTCGCCTTTGGCGATTTTATTGATAACATCCAGCCCCTTGACCACGTGTCCGAAGACCGAGTGTTTGTTGTCGAGCCAGGGAGTGGCCTTGTGAGTGATGAAGAACTGACTGCCGTTGCTGGCTGGGCCGGAGTTCGCCATGGAAAGAATTCCGGGTCCGGAGTGCTTGAGGGAGGGATCAAACTCATCGACGAAACGGTATCCCGGGTTGCCGGTACCAGTTCCAAGAGGGCAACCACCTTGAACCATGAAGTTGGGGATGACTCGGTGAAAGTTCAGGCCGTCGTAGAAAGGCTGATCCTTTCGAGTGTTGGTCGTCATTTTCCCCTCGGAAAGAGCAATGAAGTTACAAACCGTCAGAGGGGTTTTTTGATACTCCAGAACCAGGAGGATGTCGCCTTTCGAGGTTTTTAGCTCGGCGTAAATACCTTCAGTTAGATCCGCGTCGGCCGCCCGAAGTGGAGCGGCCGCCAATAGAAAAGAGGTAGTAAGGAATGCTAGAATAGGTTTCATTATGGCGTTTCTTCGTGTCATGAAGGGGCACCTTAACGCGGGTTGGGGGAATCCAGCAACCTTTTTTGAGGCGATTGACGGGGGCTTGGCGACGGATGGGGGTTGATCATTTCGGGCGGAAGAGGTTGAGTTGAGCCAAACATCTCATCGCTAATCCCCTCGTCTTAGCCTCTCTTGTTGTGATCAATCGACGCCAAGGGAGGTCATTCAATCTCTCATTATTTGGCCTATAAAACTCCACTCCGGACCATCTCACTGCTTGGAAGCTTTGAGGGATCGTTGAGAGGGTAGAAAGAAGGTTGATGCTACTTTTGGGAGGAGATCGTGTAGATTTTGTGGTCGTGGGAGAGGATGAGGAGTTCGCCTTTGGCGTCTTCGACGAAGGCGGTAGGGCGGAATTTTTGCTGCTTTTCGGTGCGAATGAAGATCTTTGCGTTGGTGGATTTTTCCTTCTTATGGTCGAGGGCCCAGAGGGTGCCGAAGCCCCAGTCTCCATAGAGATATTTTCCTTGGAGGGCGGGGACGGCAGTGCCTCGGTAGTGGAGGCCGCCGGTAATGGAGATGCCATCCTGACGTCCGTATTCGTGGATGGGGTCGATGAAGGTCAGTTCCTTGGACGGTTTTTCGGGGTGGGCGTTGGCGGAGTGGGTGGCTTCATTGAAGGACCAGCCATAATTACCGCCATTTTTGATGATATTGATTTCTTCGTAGGCCCCTTGACCGACGTCGGCGGCCCAGAGTTCCTTCGTGTCTGGATGGAAGGTGAGGCCCCAAGGATTGCGGAGGCCGAGGGCGAAGATCTCGGGGTGGTGGCCGGGTTTGTTGAGGAAGGGGTTGTCGGAGGGGAGTCCGTAGGGACGGCTGCCGGCGCGGGTATCGACGTCAATACGGAGAATCTTACCGTTGTAGACAAAGGTATTTTGGGAGAAGCGCTGGGGGTCGTTTCCCTTTCCTCCGTCGCCGATGGAGATGTAAAGGTAGCCGTCGGATCCGAAGAGGATGTTGCCGGAGTTGTGGTTCCAAAAGGGTTGGGGTACTTCCAAAAGGACGCGCTCGGTGGTGAGATCGGCTTTGTTTGGATCATTGGCCGAGGTTTGCATTTCGCTAACGCGCGTGTGTTTGGGATCCTGGAGAGAGTAGTAGATGTAGAACTTGCGATTCTTGGCGTAGTCTGGGTGGAATGCGAGTCCAAGGAGGCCTTCTTCAAACTGTTTCTTGATGAGGGGGCGGTCGGTCACGTCTAGGAAGGTGACCTCTTCAGACGAAGAACGGTCCTTGGGAAGGATCGTGATTTTTCCGAACTGCTGGACGAGAAAAAGGCGGTTGGATCCATCGGGTGGAATGGCGAGGGCGACGGGGAGTTTGATGTTTTGGTTTTGGAAGGTGGGGGTGATTTTGACGAGGGGGGCGGCCAGGAGGGAGGAGGCGGAGAGGAGGAGCGATAGGATCGGTTTCATCGGTGAAGAATGAACGACGAACCCCGAACCTCCAATGATGAATTTTGAATGCTTGCTGGGGGGCACTCAGACAACCGTTCAACGCTCGCCTTTGAATCAGCGCCAAGATCCGACTTCCTACTCGTCAGTTTTTGATTTAATCTCGCCCCCTTCACAGTTTTGACCGGACACTCAACCATCATCCCAACGATCTTAATCGCTGCGCTCCTAGGCACTGGAAAAGCAGATGCTGCGGACGACGATTATTTCAAGCAAGGCATCGTTCCGTTCCTAGAGGCGAACTGTATCGATTGCCACGACGATGAGACCCAGAAGGGGAAAGTCTCGCTCGATACGATCGGCGGCGATTTCACCAACGGCGATACCGTCGCCTTGTGGGAGCGCGTGCTCGAACAACTCGAGATCGGCACAATGCCGCCCGAGAAAAAACCGCAACCGAGCGCGGCCGAGCGCGAGGAAATCGTTCGCTGGATCAAAGAGGGGCTCACTCTGGCCGGGAAGGGATTCGAACTCGAATCGCGCATGCTGCTCCCCGAGTTCGGCAACCGTGTCAGTCACGAGCTCCTGTTCGATGGTTCGATCAGCACACCACCTTTCACGCCGGCGCGTCTGTGGCGCATGAGCCCACACATTTACGGCGGCAAAAGATACCAGCAGATCGTACGCGGCGGAATCGAAGCACAGCCCGTCAGTTACAAATCGAAATCCAGCGGCCTCCGCGACTATGCCGACCAGGAAATCATGGACGAGTCGGGCTTCCTCGCACTGCAGCTCGCCCTTTCAGACATCATCGCCAACCAAATCCACGACCGCGAGCTCGCGCCGATGACCTACGGCCCCGACAAAGGAAAGCCCATCCATATCGCTGGCAAAGAGAGCTTCAAGGTTATTTCAGAAGCTGAAGGACAACCACCACGCGAAGCGCTCGAGCGCGTGATTCGCGAAGAGTTCGAACGGGCCTGCGGTCGCCCGATCACTGAAGATGAGTTCCCAAAATACTTCGCCTTCATGGAGCGCAACCTTGCAGAGGGCGGCAACGCTGCCGGTCTCAAAACCACGCTACTCGGCATCTATCTATCGAGCGAAGCAGTCTATCGGCTCGAGCTCGGTCGCGGTTCCACCGACGAACACGGCCGGCGTCTGCTCTCGCCGCAAGAGATCGCCTTCGCCCTCTCATACGCACTCACCGATTCCCCGCCAAGCGCGAATTCGATCATCCAAAAAGCCTACGAGGAAGGAAAACTCAGTAACAAGACCGAAGTCGAGAAAGTCGTGCGCGCGATGATCGCCGCCGGCGCGCCTCCGATCCGCAAGCACTTCCCTGCCAGCGCCTTTCACCGCATGATCCAAGAAGGCGAACACGGCTTCGCCTACTACCCGCGCATCGTGCGTTTCTTCGAGGAGTTCTTCCTCTACCCCAGAGCCGAGGGAACCTTCAAAGACAGCCCCGGTCCAGGCATGGGAGGGCGCGCACTAATTGGAGCTCCGCAGGGGCACATCGCCGCGATCGTTAACGAAGACACGCACGTCTTTGAGGAATTGCTGACATCCCCACGCTTCAATAACAGCCGCACCCAGCTCCTCAAAATGGTCGATGAACGGCACGTGAAAAAACTCAAGTCCCATCCGAAAGAGAAAGCCGACGCGTGGCGGGCCGACATGATCAAAAAGTCCAATAAACTCACCGACGACATCTTCCGCGCCGGAATGCTCCACGACCTCAGTTGGCTGATCACCCACTCCACAAACGACGCCAACGATCCCGTCCACCGCGGCATTTGGGTACGCACCCACCTGCTCGCCGGCAACGTCCCGGCCCTCCCCATCGGCGTCGATGCCAAGATCCCCGAGGACCACGACAAGACCCTGCGCCAAAGATTCGAGGTCACCAAAGTCGACGAATGTTGGAAATGTCACAAACACTTCGAGCCACTCGGCATGCCCTTCGAGAGCTTCACCGACCGAGGCTGGGTCCGTACCGGGATGTATTATAACAAGAAGCAGAAACGCTTCGAGACCATGCTCACCCCGGACAAGATCAAGTCGGGATTGGAAAAGAGTGAACTGGTGGAATACCCATTCGACACCAGCGGCAAAATCACCGGAACCGGCGAGGCAGGCATCGACGGCCCGGTCAAAGACGCCAACGATCTCGTCCACAGGCTCGCCAAATCCACCCGTGTCCGCCAGTCGATCATCCGCCACTGCTTCCGCTATTGGATGGGTCGCAACGAAATGCTCAGCGACTCCGAAACTCTCATCGCCGCAGAAAAAGCTTATCTCGACAGCGGCGGAAAATTTAGCGAGCTGTTAGTGTCGCTTCTAACATCCGACTCATTCCTCTACCGCAAATGATGACCACTCGAAGAAATTTCACCAAAGGCATCACGCTCGGAGCGAGTGGCGCGGTCTTGATGCCTCTGCTACGGCAGATGGAAGCTCATGCTGCCGGTCGCTCCGACGGCTTCCCCAAACGCTTTGTCTTCGTCATCAAATCCAGTGGCATCACACCCGACGCGATCCGCCCGGAGGGCATTGATATCGGCGATGACGACAATCTCCTCGATCTCAAACTCACCGACCATCGGCTCCCCCCAACGCTGCGATCGCTTGATCCCTTCAAAGAGGAGATGATGATTCTCGAAGGTCTTTCCGGTGCTAACTTCGGAGGGAATCATTCGTCTTATTACGGTGCCCTCAGCTGCCACCACTCACCGGAAAAGCCCGCGGCAGCCACCCTCGATTGCCTCCTCGGTCAACTCAATCCCGCTCCCTTCCGGAATTACGGTTTTGCCCCCAATGGCCACAGTATCGGCAATAACTACGGCCCGATCGTCCAGGACACCGCGGTCTTTCCAAAGATCTCGGCCTACGGGCAGAACAGCCCGATGCCCTACCAGGCCAGCGCGGAAAAAGCCTACCGCGAATTATTCGGCAGTGCGCTCGATTTAAAAACGGGCGGTAAGAAGGAGTTCGAGTTGCAGAGCAACCTCCTCGACTTCCTCCGCGAGGATACCAAGCGTCTCGCCAAGCAGATCAGTCCGGAGGAGCGCGAGAAACTCGACCACTACCTGAACGCGTTCGAGTCCGTCCGCGCACGTAATAATCAGCTCGTCGTGATGCAGGAAAAGATTCGCAAGAACGCCCCGGAACTCACCAGCCAATATTCATCGACCGTCTTCACCGACCGCGTGTCCACCTTCTTCAACCTCACCTCGGCAGCACTGATCACCGGATTGACCAATGTCATCTCAATCCGCGCCGACTGGCTTAGCGCAAAGTATGCCACCTTCGGCTTCAAGAACACCAGCGTGCACGACATTGGCCACAACAAAGTCACCGACAACGGGCTGAAGTCCGCCGAGGCGCGCGACGTGATTCGAAAATTCCAAATCGAGCAGATCGCCAAGCTGGCAGCCAAGCTTAAAGCAGTCCCCGAAGGTGACGGCACCATGCTCGATAACACCATGATCATCTACCTCTCCGATACCGGCGAGGCGCATCACTCGCGCCGCAAAGAGTGGCCGTTCATTGTTGTCGGCGGGCGAGGGCACAAGCTCAAGACCGCAGGGCGCTACCTCCGCTACCCGAAATACGGGAGCCCCGGCCACAAGACGATCGGCAATTGGTACAACACCATTCTCCAAGCCAACAACGGTCCGACCAAAGATCACTTTGGCCAGCTCGACAACCAACTCAAGGACCTCGACCTGCGCGGACCACTGGCGGAGATCGCGGTCTAGCGCCATTGCCTCCCGT
>ENA-OSJC01002202-OSJC01002202.1-marine-metagenome-genome-assembly--contig:-NODE-2202-length-14942-cov-4.312277_pt1 | contig 14942 bp, 9 predicted proteins | sample MGYA00237885_ERZ534234 | MGnify/ENA primary metagenome ERZ534234 (study PRJEB26413, sample SAMN06343907) | marine metagenome | isolation source: coastal waters | place: Atlantic Ocean: West Antarctic... | reverse complement strand
CTGAATTATAGACGATGGGTATGCCTGCTTCGATAATTTTATCTAATGTCGTAGATTCATCTCCGAGATCAAAGGCAATGACTAAATCGGGTTGACTGGCAAGCAGTAATTCCAAATTTATTTTACCATTGATACCAACCTCTTTTATTTCACCTGCTTTTAGGCGTTCGTTGATTTTTTCAGAATAAATATTGGGCGTACCTACAAAGCCTACCAGTTTATCTTCCAAGCCCAATAATTCTAAATAAGGTAGATGGGTGGTGCTGGTGACGACTACCCGCTGCGGTATATTTTCAAATTTATATTCAATGGCAGACTTTGATCCTGGCCAAGGTTCAATGACCCTTAGATAGTCCTCTTGGATATTAAATTTAGTTGCATAATCCATTGGGTGACTTGAGACTGCCTCATCAAGCCTCTGGGTAGGGTTATTTTTTTGACAGCCAAATAGCAAACAACAATAAAAGAAAGCGAGGCACTTATTCATCCAACAAAATTGAACAAAAAAAAGGAGTTATTTAGTTTTAGTTTAAAACTTACATAAATTTGCCTTGAAATAGGTTCTTGGCATAAAATTTAGCTGCCAAGATTAAAAGGGAATCTTGTGAAAATCAAGAACTGTCCCCGCAACTGTAAGGTTTACATGCTTCATCTACAATGCCACTGTTGTTTTCAATGGGAAGGCCATGAAGTGAACCAAGTCAGGAGACCTGCCTATTTCAAACATAAAATTTCGAGCTTCGGGTGAAAGCTAGGGAAGGTGAAAGTCATTTTTCTCTATTTACCATGGGCCCGGTTAACTAATTAACGGGTGAAAGTTGTTGTATTCTGGATGACCTTTTTGTGTCCTTTTTTTTTAAAGGCGCAATCAGATACGGTTTTAATGCGGCCTATTGAAATAATGGGTTTTGGACTGGTGCCTTATGCCACAGGGGACGTAGTGCGTGTGATTCACACGGTCGATCCTTTAAAGACCTTGGACGCGGCACTTTTTAGCCAGGCAGGAATTTACATGAAAAATTATGGGCATCAACAGTTGTCAACCATCTCTTTTAGAGGGACGTCCGCTGTCCATACCAATGTGCTTTGGCACGGCATCCCAGTCAATGCACCCACCTTAGGATCAACAGATTTCTCACAATGGCATGCCTGGCTGATAGATGATGTGGCCATTCAGCCTGGAAATCAAGGGGCCTTATATGGTTCAGGTTCTATAGGGGGTACTGTGTTCATTGATCATTTTAATAAGATTCGAACGAACACGGCAGCCATTGGATTGGGCTTGGGCAGTTTTGGATATAATTTCCAAGGAGGTAGCGCAGAGTACAAAAAAGATCAGCTTCAAGGAACGACCCATATTTATCGTGAAGCCATCAATAATGATTTTACTTATCCTTTAAAAGGAACAGATCTTATTCAAACTCAACAAAATGCAGCCGCTTTGAGCTATGGCTTTCGACAAGAACTTCAACATTTTTGGAACAATCAGCGTTTATCTGTAGATCTGTTGCTCTTTTATCAACACCGAGAAAGTCAACCGGTCATATCCCAAAATTATGCACAAGATTTCATTAAAACCCATAATATTAAATCAGTTATAGAGCATTTTATTGATGTAAATAAGGGATCAATAAGTACAACCTTAGGTTGGATTAATGATCAAATGATCTATAACCAAAATCCAGCGATTCGTTCTCAACAGATCACATTGACCCAGCGATATGAGTATGATATAGGGCATCATTTTCACTTGAATAGTGGATTTTTGATCAGTTTACTTGCTGCCAAGGGATCGAATCTTGAGAATATAAATCCTCAAAAACAACTTGATTTTTTTATGATAGTTACCTACAGGATCAATGACGGATGGAGCAGTACCTTGGGACTTCGTGAATCATTTATGATTGATGCTGGATCTAAGTTGTTGCCCTCTTTGGGTGCTGAGCGAAAGTGGATATTTCCCAAGGGGTCGTTGGTGTCGCATGCCAAAATAGCGAAAGGCTTTCGATACCCCACACTCAATGATCGGTTTTGGTTACCGGGCGGAAACCCATCTTTGAAACCTGAGCAAAGTGTGAGTACTGAGATTGGCTTTAAGGTTCGTTATCGTAAGTTGAATACTCAGGTCAATGTTTATCAAACTTGGGCCCAAGATTGGATTTTATGGTTACCTCAGTCAGGAAATATATGGCGTCCTGAAAATATCCAAAAAGTCGCAATTTCAGGAATTGAGTATGTCTTAGGTTATCAATATTCCTTGAATGAAATGGAGCTAGAAAGTCAGGTAGTTTTAAATTATCAGCGTTCTATAAATAAATCTGCTTATCCGAGTCAAGCTGCATATGGGAATCAATTACCTTATGTGCCTTATTTTACGGCTATTTGGTCCAATAAATTCCATATTAAAAAGTTGAGTATTGCTTTAGATCAATCTTATACCAGTCGACGGTATACCACTTTAGATCAATCAGATACTTACTCGGTAGATCCTTATTTTTTACTTGATATAGCCATCGATTACCCACTTATCCTAGGTAGCGTCACGACTCAAATTTCGATCAAGGCCAATAATATATTTAATAGCTACTACGAAAACATTCAAAACCGGGCCATGCCAGGAATCAATTTTCAATTACAAATAATAACTAAATTATGACTCAATCTAAATATATATTTAAAACAATAACATCTTTCATTTTAATTTTTACCACTTTATTATTTATCTCATGTGCCGATGATTCTGAGGTGAATCCTGACAGTCTATCATCGGATGATTCTAATGAGAATACATTAGGCACTTTTTCATCTGGTATTTTCGTCATTAATGAAGGAAATTTTTTATCTGATGATGGATCAATATCTTTTATTGATTCAGAAGGCATGATTCAAAATAACATTTTTTCTGATAATAATTCATCGTTTCCATTGGGAGACGTGGTGCAATCTATGTACGTCAACGATACAACGGCTTTTATATTGGTTAATAATAGTAATAAAGTAGAGGTCGTGGATGTTGACGAAATGAAGTTATTGCACACCATTTCAGACGTCTCTCTACCCAGGTATATGGTCAGTGAGGGAGATTATGGCTATATTTCGGAGTGGGTAAGTTTTTCAGAGCGGGGTCGTATTTCCATTTTGGATTTAAATACCTATGAGATTTTAGATACGATTAATGTAGGGTTTGGAGCAGAGGCTTTGGTCATTAGAGATAATAAACTCTACGTAAGCAATAATTTTGAGAAGACCTTGAGCATAATGGATTTGACTACACGGGAAATCATTCAAACGATTACCGTAGGCACATCACCTGCTGCGATGATCATAGACCAAAATGGGGATCTTTGGATCCTTTGCAGTGGGGGGTACAATGCGGATTTCACTCTTGCAAACAACGGCTCATTGGTACGACTTGACTCCAATGATGAAGTGATACAGGAAATTGCATTAGGAATGAATGTAACTGGTAAAATGGCTGCCAATGTCGATTTATCTATCCTTTATTTTTACAGTGGCACGACCGTATACAGTTACGGTATAGGAGACGAAAGCTATGATACATTCATTGAGAATACTTCTGCCATTTCTTTTTATGGGATTGGCATAGCTCCTGATGGAGATATGTATATAGGTGATTCTAAGGGTTTTCAGTCTCTAGGAAGTGTGTATGTCTATGATCAAACGGGTCAGGAGAAAGAAGAATTTGAAGTAGGTAGAGGACCAAATGGTTTTGTCTTTATACCTGATTAATTCATTGGTCAAAGACCTGTTTTAATAATGCTTCAAGGCCGGATTTTACTGATTTTTTACCTTCTTGAATGGCTTGTTCTATTTCCTTCTTTTTATTAGATAATTTGGGATTTTGGAACACATATTGAAGCAGCTGGTTGGAAAGTCCTTCACGAAACCATTGTAGATTTTGATGCTTTCTATTGGTATAAAAATAATCATTGGTCTTCGTGAGGGTTATGTATTCGTTTATATATTTCCAAACCTGATCTAGGTTCGTTGGTTGTCGAGATGAAATAGTTTCAACAGGGACTTTCCAGTGGTTTATATTCTGGGGAAAATAATGGAGCGCTTGTTCGAAGACCATTTTAGTGCGGTTGCTTTCTTCAATATTCTCTCCATCACTTTTATTGACCAATATCATATCGGCCAGTTCCATTAAACCTCTTTTGATACCTTGTAACTCATCCCCTGCACCTGAGATCATTAACAATAATAAAAAGTCACTCAAATCTTTTACCGCCACCTCAGATTGGCCTACGCCAACCGTTTCAATTAAAATAATATCAAAGCCCGCCGCTTCGCATAAAAGCATATTTTCTCTGGTTTTCTCGGAGATGCCACCCAGATGTCCGCTGGTAGGACTAGGTCTGATGTATGCATTTCTATTTTGCGAAAGTTCATTCATTCGTGTTTTATCTCCCAAAATACTACCCTGATTTAAGGTGCTAGTGGGATCGATAGATAAAACAGCTATTTTATAACCTTTTGAGATCAGAAATAATCCAAAAGCTTCAATAAAAGTGCTTTTCCCGACACCTGGGATCCCCGTAATTCCAATCCTCAAGGATGTTCCCGTATAATTTAAAATGGAATCTATTAATTGGGTTGCCGATCGTTGATCTTCTGGTAGTTGACTTTCACATAGGGTAATGGCCTGACTCAAAATCAATCGATCTCCAGTGATGATTCCTGATTTTAGTTGGTCTAGTGTAAGATTTTTTTTCGCTAATGACATGGTTTATGATACCTGAGGCTTCATAAATTCAATTTATGCTCACTAATTTAGGTCATTTGTGCTTTTGAATATACTACGACTTAAATTATAATGTAAAGTGATCACGTGGGTGCTTCAGCAACTATTCAAATCTTCATCGAACCCACTGCATGGGGTAATAGATCTACGCAGAGATTTTAGCCTATAGAATATATTCGCTCAAATCTTTATTTTTAATAATTCCAGTCAATTTCTCATCAACAAGGGCTTTATTGATTAAAATTTTTGAGTGGGCTCCGATGGTATCGGGAATGTCAAATAAGATATCGTTGAGGAGTTTACTCATGATCGTTTGTAAACGACGTGCTCCTATATTTTCCATTTCTTCATTGATAGCAAAAGCTTTCTCTGCAATCTCTTCAAGCGCATCATCACTGAATTCGATAGAGACATTTTCGGCTTCGATTAAGGCGATGTACTGCTTGGTTAATGCATTTTTTGGCTCTTTTAGAATCTTTAAAAAATCTCCTTTGGTAAGATTATTCAATTCAACTCGAATCGGAAACCTCCCTTGTAATTCAGGAATCATATCGGAGGGCTTGCTAAAATGAAAGGCACCTGCGGCAATGAACAATACATGATCTGTCTGAATGACGCCATATTTGGTAGTTACGGAACTCCCTTCAACAATAGGTAAAAGATCTCTTTGGACGCCTTCTCTACTCACATCAGGGCCAGATTTTCCACTGCGTCCACCGGCTATTTTATCAATCTCATCAATAAAAATAATTCCGGTATTACTCGCCTTATATAATGCCTCTTCTTTGACTTCGTCCATATCAATGAGTCTTTGACTTTCATCTTCAAGTAATAATCTTTTGGCTTCCGAGATGGTTACTTTTCGCTTTTTAGACTTTTTGGGCATCATATTGCTAAGCATATCCTGCATATTAATCATAGAGGATTCATCAATCATACCACCGCCAATCATACCTAGGTTGCCAGAAGCGGCAGCTTTGATATCAATCTCTATTTTTCGATCGTCTAGCGTACCTTTTTGAATTTTTTCACGGAATTTTTCACGCGTCTTTTGGTTGAGCTCATGATCAGTCATATCTGTTTGAGCATCTCCTCCGGGGAAAGACTTTCCTTTGAGGGGGGGGATTAGCGCATCTAAGATGATGTTTTCAACAATTGCTTCTGCTTTGGCTTTTACTTCTGTCTTTTTTTGTGTTCGAACCATATTTACGGCTTGTTCAACGAGGTCTCGTACCATGCTCTCAACGTCTCTACCTACATAGCCCACTTCGGTAAACTTTGAGGCTTCTACTTTAGTAAATGGAGCGTCTGCGATTTTTGCTAGTCTTCTGGCAATTTCAGTCTTACCTACCCCAGTAGATCCAATTAATAGAATATTATTGGGAATAATATCATTTTTAATTTCTCCTTTAACGTTCATTCTGCGCCATCTATTTCTTAGGGCAATAGCCACATTTCTCTTGGCATCACCTTGACCAATGATATATTTATCTAATTCGGCAACGATTTGCTTGGGTGTAAGGTTTTCCATTTTTAAAATAGTTGTTTTAAAGCGCTTGTATTTGTTTTGATCGAGAAAAATTGGCTCGCTGCGGCAGCATGTATTTTGGCGTTACTGAATTGAAACTCATACGCTTTTATCTTTAATAAAAAACCAAAGCTCAGCCCAGCTCCATAAGCCATTTCATCTACATTGAATGCGACTCTTTGCCTGTGGTTATAACCCAAATTAAGTTCGATACGTTTTCCAATAAGTAAGGCCGTTCCAAAATTGAAATATCTAAAAATTTGATCTAATCGCCTGATTTTTTGATTGGGGTTAGATACATACAAATCATTGGTAGAACGAACCAAATCTGTGGCCGTAATGGTAAAGCGAAACGGCATATGCTCAGGCTTAAAAGTGGTACCTATCAAAACATCAAATGGGAGTGAAGTTTGCTCATCAGCTGTAAAATCAGAAAGTAAAAAACCTAAGTTTTTGATCACCATACCGACCGAAAATTTTTGGTAGGGACTTCTGTAGATGCCTCCTAAATCGAACAGCAAGGCATTGGCACCTGTCGTTGAGATATAAGAGCCTGCCATTTTTAGATTGATGCCCAACGTAAAAGGACCCATGCTGTGGGATTTTCCGATGTGAAGTACATAGTCTTGTGCCTGGAACGTACCAATGACCGTTCCTAGATCGTCCGTTTCATCGAAGGTGCCATAATCAGTAAACAAAATGCCGGCAGTCAGCGGGCCTATTCTTCCGGCACTAAATTGCGCGATGGCACTCATTCTGTTGATACCTGCTAAATAGGGGTGATACATTATATAAACATCTCCTAAAGTACTGTCCCCCAAGATCGCTGGATTGTGATATCCCATGGCAATATCATGATCATCGCTTGACACGGCAGATCCTCCGAGCGCAGCAGCGCGACTACTATTGGGAAGGTTTAAAAAATGAAAGCCTTGCTGGGCAAATAAGGGTGACCAAAAAATCAAAAAAAACAAAGTGAATGTCGCTTTCAAATAGATTCTGTATTTTCTTCTGGAATAATGAATTTTAAAGGTTGTTTAACTTTCTGCTCGAGTAAGGCAATATTCAAAACATCATCCACATTTTCCACATAATGAATTTGTAATAATTTCAGGTATCGATCATCTATCTCATCAATATCTTTCTTGTTTCTTAGGCTAAGAAGGATTTCTTTGATCCCAGCACGCTTGGCAGCCAATATTTTTTCTTTCACACCGCCGACAGGCAACACTTTACCACGTAATGTGATTTCTCCAGTCATGGCCAGTTTAGCCTTTACTTTTCTTTGAGTAAAAAGAGAGGCCAGTGCGGTAAGTATGGTGATGCCCGCAGAGGGTCCATCTTTTGGAATAGCGCCAGCAGGTACATGGATATGTAGATCATAATGATCAAATATTTTGTAATGGATATCGAGGACTTCAGCATTAGATTTCAGATAGGAGAGGGCTGTGACAGCAGACTCTTTCATCACATCACCTAATTGACCTGAGAGGGTGAGTTTTCCTTTGCCTCTGCTCAAGCTAGATTCAATAAATAAAATATCACCACCTGCAGGTGTCCAAGCTAAGCCCGTGACAATGCCGGGAAAGTCATTGTGTTCATACGTTTCTTTATCAAAAATCTCTGAACCTAAAATACTGCGTACCTGTTGGGAATCCATTTTCGATTCAAAAGGGGTTTCCATAGCTTTGGATTTTGCAATATTTCGGACCAAAGCAGCAATTTTCCGTTCGAGACTACGCACACCTGATTCACGGGTATAGTCACTGATTACTTTTTCAATGGCCTTTTGATTGAATTTTAAATCTTTAGAAGTCAAACCATGCTCAGTGATCTGTTTGGGGATTAAATGTTTATTGGCAATTTGAACTTTTTCTTCCAAGGTATAACCTGTGATGTCAATGATTTCCATACGATCAAGCAGGGCGGGTTGAATGGTTTCTAAAGAGTTTGCCGTAGCAATAAAAAGTACTTTACTCAAATCATAGTCTACTTCTAGATAGTTGTCCTTAAAGCTACTATTTTGTTCGGGGTCTAAGACTTCCAGCAATGCAGAGGAAGGATCTCCTCTAAAGTTGGCGTTTATTTTATCAATTTCATCTAAGATAAAAACAGGGTTTGATGATTTGGCACGCTTGATATTTTGTAGAATTTTACCTGGCATGGATCCAATGTAGGTCTTTCTATGGCCTCTAATTTCCGCTTCATCATGAAGCCCACCCAGTGACATGCGAATGTATTTCCTACCCAGAGCCTCAGCAATAGATTTACCCAAAGAAGTTTTACCCACTCCAGGAGGTCCATAAAGGCAAATAATGGGACCTTTGAGGTCATCTTTAAGTTTTCTTACGGCTAAATATTCCAGTATTCTATCCTTGACTTTATCAAGCCCAAAATGATCTCGGTCTAATATTTTTTGTGAATTCTTAAGGTCAAAATTATCTGCAGTTAATTCATTCCATGGCAAATCAACCAGTAATTCTACATAATTCATCGCCACGGGATATTCTGCTGCCGCTGGATTCATACGCTGAATTTTATCAATTTCTTTGAAAAAATGAATTTTCACCTCTTCAGGCCAATTCTTTTCATCACCACGGGTTTTTAAGGTTTCGATTTCTTGATCAGGCCCGTCATTGCCAAGTTCGTTTTGCAGGATGCGCATTTGTTGCCTCAGAAAATAATCTCTTTGTTGTTGATCAATATCTGTATGAACTTTTTTCTGAATTTCCTTTTTCAATTCGAGCATTTGAAGGTCCTTCATCATGAGTTGTAATAACTTCTCTGCTCTTTTGATAGGATCATTTATCTCTAATAATTTTTGCTTTTCAGCAACCTGTGCATTGACATTTCCTGCTAAAAAATGGGTCAAAAAAGAATGGCTATCGATGTTATCTAAAGCAATTTGCGCTTCCTTTGGAATCTCGGGATTGAGCTTCATGATCTTATGGGCCGTATCCTTAAGTGATTGGACAATGGCCTCTGTATTCTCTTTTTCTAGATCAAAATCGAGGTCGTGTAATATCTCATATTTTGCTTTGATAAAAGGCTTTTCGCTTGTTAAGGCTAACATTTTAAAACGTTTTTGCCCTTGAATGATGATCGTCGTATTGCCATCTGGAAGGACCAACATTTTAAGAATCTTAGCCACTGTACCTATGCTATTGAGATCGCTTATACCCGGTTCTTCAATTTTGAGATTTTTTTGTGCGGTAACCCCAATGATTCGGTCTCCTCTATAGGCTTGCTTTACCAGTATGACTGACTTTTCGCGACCGACGGTTATGGGGATGACTACCCCAGGAAACAATACGGTATTTTTAATGGGAAGTATGGGAAGTTCATCGGGCAATTGATCGTCGGTGAGTGAAGGGATTTCTTCAGAGGCAATTAATTGAACGACTTCCTCGGGATCTTCCTCGGAAAAGTCAGGATGAAAAATCTGAAAATCTTTGCTCATACTATGTCAATGTGGCAGTTTTATGCCTTTAAAGGAGTTATTAATTGTTTATCCCTTAGTAGATCAATACTTATGCCAAATAATTTAATGTCTGCTTTTTAAGATTATCTTTACCCGATAGATTTAAGTATTTCATTTGGATCTTTAAAGTAATTTTAAAAAAGGCCAACTTATGAACCCAATTAAGGTCTTATTTTTCTTAAGTATTTTAAATATAAATCATCTTGTCCATGCACAAATTGATTCAGCTACGGTGCTTAAGGTTGATAACGATAACCTTTCGTCAAATATTATTATCAATCGATATGATTTTGAGAACATCAATAAAATTCCTCGTTATTTTAAAAAATCTCAAATTGCTTTGCTCAATAAACTTGAAAAAAAGAAAGATTATCAGACCCAATACGGCGTTTTATCTAAGTATGTGCTGAATTTTGGCATCGAAAATTTTTATTCTGAAACTCGATTGCTTTGGCGACTGGCAAAGTTGACTGAAATGTTTGGTGATTATGAAGATGCCAAATCTCTGTATCGGTTGGTCTTGAGACACCATCATGGTGGGATCAATATAGATGAAATAGAGTTGTATTATGATTCCTTAAACAATCAGGAAGTAGCACAGTTTGTACCTATTGAATATTATTATGAGATGGTGGAGCATCGAAAACTCATCGATACCTTGATGCCGCCGAAGGGTGTATTGCTCAATATGGGGTTTTCGGTGAATAGTAGGGGTGCTGATTACGGACCGGCACTAAGTCAAAATAATGGGGCTTTGCTTTTCACCTCACAAAGAGAAGAGTTGAGTATGGAGATCAACAAAAATAAAAATGAGGATCTATACATCAGTTATGTGGATGCTTATGGTACGTGGTCTAAGGCTTATGCTATGGAAGAGATTAATTCTAATTATAATGAAGGTTCGGCCTGTTTAAGTGCGGATGGGAATACGCTGTATTTTTCTCGATGTGACTGCCCGTCGTGCTATGGTGATTGCGATCTCTTCAGTGCCATTTTGAAGGACAGCATATGGACGGACATAAAAAATCTAGGAATCAATGTAAACAGTTTAAGTTGGGATTCACATCCTTCTTTATCTCATGAAGGAGATACTTTATTTTTTGCATCAGATCGTTTGGGAGGTTTTGGCTTATCTGATATTTATTTTACTACGAAAAAAGATGGATCGTGGACGCAAAGTCAAAATATGGGTCCCATCATCAATACCAGAAATAATGAAGTGAGTCCTTTTTATCACCCACTTTTTGGGGTTCTTTATTTCTCATCTAATGGACAGCTTTATAATTTTGGGGCATTTGATATATATAAATCATATCTAGTCAAGGATAAATGGAGTGAACCTATTAATATAGGGCCTTTGGTCAATGGAACTGGGAGTGAGTTTTATTTCACCATTGATGCAAGTTCCAAAGATTTGTACTATGCAAGATCATCTTCCAAAGATTTAGATAAATTGGATTTATATTCTTTCCCACTTCCCATGGGTGCCCGACCTGATGCGATCTCACAATTGAAGGGAAGTTTGACGGATGCCTTGACAGGAAGGCCTTTTGGCGGGATTGTGTCGGTAGTAGACATGGATCAAGGGGTAGAGGTTGCTCCAAAATACCTGAAAGAAGATGGGACTTTTGAGTTTGATTTAATCGATCAGCGAAATTATTTATTGGTGATACAGGGAGATGATTTCTTTAGGATAGAGGAAGCATTTTATTTAGATGGCTATGTGGAGTTAAATAAGATGACAGAGCCTATGACTGCCCGCATGAAGTTTGAATCTATAGAGTTTGACAATGGAAAGGCTGAAATTAAGCCTGAAATGTATGGAGACCTCAATAAAATTATTAATTTTTTATATGACAATATCGAGTTTAAGTTAAAGATCTCAGGGCATACAGATTCACAAGGATCCCAAGCACTGAATTTACAATTATCCAAAGATCGAGCGGAAAACATTAGAGATTACATAGTGCTTTTTGCAGGTATTTTGGAAAGTCGTGTAGGTTGGGAGGGATTGGGAAGCTCCGAGCCTTTAGTGAAAGAAATGACAGAGGCGGATAAGAAAATTAACCGCAGGGTAGAGTTTCAAATTTACAGAGAGGGTGGATAGGGTAAATAAAAGGCTCAGATTTGTGGTGAGCGAATGAGTTTAGAATAACTTGATGATGTCGTTGAGGATAGCATAGCTCATCAATGCCAAGAGCAACACCATGCCTACTTTTTGAGCATTTTCAAGAAAGGTATCAGAGGGTTTTTTTCCGGTAACTATTTCCCAAGTTAAAAACACTACATGCCCACCATCTAATGCAGGTATGGGTAAGAAATTCATAAAGGCGAGTACCATGGAAAGCATTCCCGTAATACGCCAAAACCTTTGCCAATCCCAAGTACCACCAAAAATTTTCGCAATGCCTATAGGACCAGAAAGCGATTTACTCGCGGAGACTTCCCCAGCAAATATTTTTTTAAAGCCTTTGATGTTATCCCAAACAATACTGAAAGCCAATTCAGTTCCTAGTGGGACAGATTCTGCAAACGTATATTCAACGGTGGAAATTTCATTCAATCGATTGGCTTGAAAGCCAATTTTACCTTCTTCATTGACCTCAATAGTTAAAGTTTGTTGGACATTAGATCGATTAATTAATAAAGTGATTTGGGTCCCAGCCAAGGTATCCATACTTGCTTGGAGTTGATCGTAAAATTCAATTTCAGCACCATTTAATGCGATGATTTTATCGCCTACTCGGAGTCCACCAAGATCCGCAGGGCTGCCTTCGATGACCGCACCAATGTCAAAAATTAATCTATAAAAAATAAATTTTTGGGCATTGTTTTCTTCTGCAAAATCATCGACAAAATCATTGGGTATGGGTATAGTTAGTCTTTTTCCATCACGGTTTACCGTGAAGTATCCATCACTACTGAGTAGGACGGCTGGACTGGCCAAGTCTCTAAAGCGTTCATAATCTTCGCCATTAATATCAAGGATTCTGTCTCCCGTTTTAAGTCCTATGGACTCACCCAATTCATAAGCTACGATCCCGTATTTGTTTAATTCTTGTTTGGATAGATAGGTATCCCCTTGGGTATATTTAAACCCTATAAATATAATGACACCTAGGATTACATTGACGATGATTCCACCCATCATCACGATCAGTCTTTGCCAGGCGGGTTTGGACCTAAATTCATGTGGCTGAGGTGCGACGCGCATCGCAGTCACGTCTAAGGATTCATCGATCATGCCAGAGATTTTAACAAATCCTCCTAAGGGAATCATACCGAAAGAATATTCAGTATCTCCGAATTTTTTACCCCAAATTTTTGGAGGAAATCCAATAGAAAATTGTTCTACCCGCATGCCAAATGCCTTAGCTGCGAGTAAATGTCCTAATTCGTGCAACCCTACTAAAATGGACAAACCGAGAATCAGCTGTCCTACCATGATGAATACTTCCATTAATGAATCAATTCGTTTGCTTTAGTTCTTGTTTCTTTGTCGGTATTGATTAAATCTTCCAAATTTGGAGCACGAAGATAAGATACTTTTTCGAGGCAGTTTTCAATAACTTCGGATATCTGTAAAAATCCTATGCGATCATTTAAAAATGCTTCGACGGCAACCTCATTGGCTGCATTGAGAATACAAGGATGGTTTCCCCCAGAAGAACAGACGTCATAAGCCAATTGAAGGTTTCTGAAAAGTTTAATATTGGGAGGTTCAAAAGTCAGGTTTGAGTAATCTGTAAAATTAAATCTTGGGAAATCTGACGGGATTCTTTTAGGATAACCTAGTGCGTATTGTATCGGGAGTTTCATATCAGGAAGTCCCATTTGGGCTTTCATAGAACCATCTTCAAATTGGACCAAGGAATGTACTATAGATTGAGGATGAACAATAACCTCTATTTGTTCGGTAAGTAACCCAAATAGCCATTTGGCTTCAATGACCTCAAGCCCTTTGTTCATTAATGTAGCTGAATCGATAGTGATTTTAGCGCCCATGATCCAATTGGGATGTTTAAGGGCTTGTTCCTTTTTTATGTTTTGGAGAAAGGCTGCATCCTTACCTCGGAAAGGGCCGCCAGAGGCTGTTAAAATAATTTTTTCAAGTGGATTTTGATGTTCACCTACTAAACATTGAAAAATAGCTGAATGTTCAGAATCAACAGGAAAAATGGGAACCCCAGACGCTTCAGCCAGTTTCATGATGATTTCCCCAGCAACTACGAGTGTTTCTTTGTTCGCCAAAGCAATAGGCTTTTTGGCCTCGATTGCCTTTATTGTAGGCATCAATCCCGCATAACCTACTAACGCAGTAAGGACCATGTCAATGGTACTCATTTGAACGGCATCATTGACTGCTGCCATTCCTGCGTATACTTTGATGTGTAAGGGATCTAAGGCATTAAATACCTCTTTGTAAATAGATTCGTCCGTTACGATAACGACGTTAGGATTAAATTTTTTGGCCTGTGCCACAATCAAAGTGGCATTTTTATGGCAGGTGAGTAATTCTATCTGGAACAGTTTAGGATGGGCTTCTATCACTTCAAGAGCCTGTGTTCCGATGGATCCGGTAGATCCGAGAATAGCTATATTTTTCAAATTACTTTTATTTTTCTTTGAATGGATGGAGTGCCTTGACTATTTTTCTGTCGTTGCTTAATCTAGGCACTTTGTTTTGTCCGCCCAATTTTCCAATGGATTTCATATATTTTATAAAGGCATCAGCTTTGAGTGTGACCACTTGTAAGGGATCCAATACCGCACCCCTTACCAAATCATCATAATAGCTATTGAGCTGTTGCATGTTCAAATTTAACTCTTTTTTGAAAGCGGATACATCATGGGGCCTTTGAGCAAAAGCGATATACCATTCGTGAAGCGGGAGTCCAGAGGTGGGCGTCACTTGGGGGGCGACCGTATATTCAATGAGTTCCGTTTCAGGAAATTTCTGACAAGTAAGGGTCATGGCTTTCTCCACTTCTTCTCCAATGACATGTTCTCCAAATGCAGAGATGAAATGCTTAATTCTACCAGTCACAATAATGCGGTGAGGATAGGTACTTAGAAACTTCACAGTATCTCCTATAGCATAACCCCAAAGGCCTGCATTACTGTTTAAGATCACGGCATAATTGACCCCAATTTCAACTTCTTCAAGG
>ENA-OSJC01002196-OSJC01002196.1-marine-metagenome-genome-assembly--contig:-NODE-2196-length-14976-cov-3.195584_pt1 | contig 14976 bp, 15 predicted proteins | sample MGYA00237885_ERZ534234 | MGnify/ENA primary metagenome ERZ534234 (study PRJEB26413, sample SAMN06343907) | marine metagenome | isolation source: coastal waters | place: Atlantic Ocean: West Antarctic... | reverse complement strand
CCGTGGTAAACAATCTGAATCTTTAATCTCCTTTTACGATTTGATTAAAAAGTATTATGATCTTCGCAATAAATTGAGTGCCAGCGAATTAACTCGAAGTTTGATTGAAGAAGCAGGTGTTTTAAAATTATTCAAAGAATCCACAGATCCAGATGATCGTGAACGATATGAAAATGTATCTGAATTATTGAACAGTATCGATGAGTTTTGCCAAAAAAGGCAGGATTCAACCTTGAGCGATTTCCTAGAAGAAGTCTCTCTTTTATCTGATATTGATCACTGGAATGATTCGGACAATCGTGTAACCCTCATGACCGTCCATTCATCTAAAGGATTAGAATTCCCTGTGGTATTTGTAGCAGGCTTAGATGATGGATTATTTCCACTTTACAATGCTATGGAAACTAAAGAAGGTCTTGAGGAAGAAAGACGATTATTCTACGTTGCATTAACCCGTGCTCAAGAACGAGTTTTCCTTCTTTATGCGACCAACCGTCGTAGAATGGGAGGAGAGAATGTAATGGGGATGCCCAGCCGATTCATCGGCGAAATACCAAATAATTTTCTAGATCGAATTGAATTTCATTCTGCATTAACAAGGCGTGTTGTGGGTGGTTCACTCCAAAAAAGAACTAAAGTTGCCGTAACACGAACCGTTACAACTTTTGATGATTTTAAAGCGGGAGATTTAGTAGAACATTCTATTTTTGGTATGGGGAAAATTATGGTGTTAAGTGGAACCGGAGAAAATCAGAGGGTTGGTGTTGTTTTTAAAGATGGGACTAAAAAGAAACTTATTGTAAAATATGCAAATCTTACAAAAGTTAGCTAAATAAAAGATACCTGATTAACTATTTGTTAATTAAGCTTATAAAGTTAAAATGTGGTTATATAATAATAGATGAATAAAAAACCTGAAGAAAAGTTAATTTTAGTTTTAAAAAAAGAAGGTCTAAGATACACTTTTCAAAGACAAGCTGTTTGGGATGAAATAAAAAGTACTAAAGAACATAGAGATGCCGAAGATATATACCAGGCTCTTCGGAAAAAGAGTATCAGTGTTTCTCGCGCAACAGTTTACAGAACTATTGATGTTCTGGTGAAAAATAAAATGGCCCGGAAAATGGATGTTGGTGATGGAAGAAGCTTATACGAACCAAGGTTAGATGATCATCATCATGATCATATGATCTGTCTAGAAACTGGAGACATAATTGAATTTTTTGATCAAGAACTAGAACTATTACAAGATAAAATTGCAAAAAAATATGGTTATAAAGTAATTAGACATGTACATCAATTATTTGTAAAACCAATTAAATAATTTTTTTCATTTTTATAATTTTGTTTATGGATTTGTTCTCTCTTATATAACCTAATTCTTCACAAAGTTTTATTGCATTTTTATTTTTTTTCACGATATTAATTGTGAATTCACTGACCTCTTTTTTAATTCCAATTTTTTCTAAATTATCAATTAATAATGTAGCTAATCTCTTTCGTCTGAATTCTTTATCTATAAAAACGTGAAATATTTGAGCCGTGTGATTATCTAATTGAATACTTCCATGACCAACAATCCATTTTTTATTTCGAATAATAAATGATGCTATTTTATTTTCATCTAGAGAATAATACTTTTTAACCCATTGTCTAAATTGAAATGGAAAAGTTAAACTTGGAGAAACGAAGTTTAAAGTTTTTGGTTCTTGAAACCAGGACTTTAATACTGACTCCATAACTCGAGAATTCTCTTTATCTAAATATGATATCTCTTCTAATAGATATTCTTTTTCTTTCATTACTGAAATTACAATTATTTAGTAATTTTCATTGTTAATATAAAATAAATATGAAAAAACTTATAACTATAGATTCTTTTGAAGAAGGAAATACAATTCAAGGTTTTTATTTATGCGTAAGTAAGAATTTGAGGCATACTAGATCTGGAGATTTATATTTAGATTTAGAATTAAGAGATATAACTGGGCATATATCTGCGAAAATTTGGGATAATGTGTCAGATTTAAATAAAAAGTTTGATGCAGGTAACGCAGTTGCTGTTTCTGGTGAAGTTGAAATTTTTTTAGATAAAAACCAACTAAGTATTAAAAAAATTAATAAAGCAACTGTTCAATACTATAGCCGATTTGGTTTTGACCCTGCAAAAATCGTACCCACTTCAAAGTTAGATCCTGAAAAAATGTGGAAAGATATACAAAAAATAACTGAAAGTCTAAAAAATAATCATCTGAAGAAGCTAGTCTTAAGTATTTTTAAAGAAAATAAGAAAAAAATAATGTATCATCCTGCCTCTGTTAATATGCATTACAATTACAGGTCAGGTTTTTTAGAGCATATATTGAGAATGGCTAATATAGCAAAAAAAATTACTTTACTTTATGATTTAGACAGAGATCTAGTAATAGCAGGGGTACTTTTGCATAAAATTGGAAAAATAAGAGAAATTAATTCAGAATATCTCATTAATTATACCCGAGAAGGTAATTTATTAGGTCATAATGTAATGGGGAGAGATATGTTACGAAAGTATGTTAATAGTATGCAAAATTTTCCAAGTGAATATCTGCAGAAGTTAGAACATATAATCTTATCACATCAAGGAAGGTATGAATGGAAATCTCATAAACTACCATCTTTTCCAGAAGCTTTATTATTACACCTTATCGGTTTTATGGATTCAAGGATGAGTTTGATGGATATTGCAATTGATGATGATTCTGAAATTGGAGACTTTACGAATAAATACAACTATTTTAATATCCCCATTCTTAAAAAAAGTGGATCTAAATAATACTGTCAAAGCAGCTGTGTTTTCAGCAACTGCCATTGGTTTAGGTTATATGTTTCTGATGGTACCTAATGTTGAGTTCATTAGTGTAACCATCTTTCTTTCAGGATTAACTCTTGGAATCTTTTGGGGTGCTTTGGTTGGAGGATCCTCAATTATGGTTTATTCAGTATTAAATCCATTAGGGTCCGGATTAGCCTTTTTACCATTATTATTAGGACAAATAGTTGCAATGATTGGGATTGGAGTTGCCGGTGCGACGATTGGGAAATTATTAATAAAACTTCAATTAAAATTAATGATTATATTTTCAGCTTTAACTGGTTTCCTTTGCACTTTCTGGTATGATTTAATTACAACTGTTGCCTTTCCAATTAGTGCAGGGTATGATTTTCATGAAATAATTATCTATAGTATATCTGGAATTATATTTACATTAATGCATTTGATTTCAAATTCTATCATTTTTATGATTGTTATTCCAGGTTATAAAAAGAGGTTACCTCATTAGACTGAAAAACATTATTTTTATTTTAATTAATACCTATTCTTTTTCTCAGGTTACAGAGATAATTCCATATGATTGGGTTGGTCAGTTTGGATTAATTAAAAATAATGGAGTTATTCTACATAATTCAGACTGGAGGTCTAACAAACTTTTTTTTGATGGAACGTGGTCCATATATCCAAGGCTTTATGGCAACTATATTGAAAATGAGTTCACAACAAACGATAGGTTGGACTTACATCGAAAAAAAAGAGATACTGCCCAAGTATCTTCTGAGTTTATTTATGATCAAGGAGATTATTTATTTGATCAATTTAGTTTTCAGATCAAGCAGGTAAGTAAAAAAAAGCATATTCAATTAAATGGGTTTAAAAGATCATTTTCGGGTGATAATAATCAATATGAGAATAATTCTACCCAACCGATTCAGCAATCATATACAATGTCATATGAGAGTGAATATCAACAAGAGTATGGTGGAGTCTCGGTTGGACACTTCTTTACATTTTCAGGTATCCCAGATATACATGGGATTAGTTTATATAGCAATAAAATAACAACTTCAAATGCATTTTGGGAACATAGTTATGAAAACTTCAAATATATTATTTCTATAGACAACTTTTTACAGAAATTTAAATCAAATCATTCATCTTCTCTGAATCAAAATGCACGTTACTTAACTAGATCAGTCTATCAGGGTGAAGTTTTTTTATCAAATTTAGGAGATTTTATGCTTTCTTTTGGAATCTCCACAAACAATAGAGATATCAAACTAGGTTATAATCAAAATACAACTTGGAATAATTACTTTTTAAATAGTAGTTATAAGGATTTTGGTTCATTTTTTGAAATTATGAATTTTAATAAAAACTCGTTTTTTAACTACACTTTTGAATTTAAAAATAATTTTGGTTCATTAGATATTTATTTATCCCATAAAAATATTAATAAACAAGTTCATCCTTTTTTTACTTTTATTGATGACTTAAATCCAGCAGAATTAGTTTCAAATGAAATTTATAGTACTTCAATATTTAAATGGAATTTTCGGAATGGTTATTTTTCATCAATGATATCAAGAGCTGAAGATAAAAATAAAATGTGGGAAAAAATTTATAGTGAATCAGACTTGCATTTGATTACTCAAACAATCTATAATGAATTTAATACGACTTTTATACCTAAAATTGATCTGGATCTATTTTATAATTATCAACAAAAAGAATTCTCATATCAATCTGGTAATGTCGGAGATTGGTTTGGAATGAGAATTAAGTCAAATCTTCTAATGTTCAATGGTTTTATGAATTTAGCTTTTATGACTGAGTTTAAAAGATTTAAAGAAAGAGCCATTACCTTTTACTTGAATCCCGTCGAAAAAATTCCTATTTATAATAATTCTTTAGGGAAAATTGAATCCTCAGATATGATTAATACTAGCATAACAGTAAGTGTTTCTTCTTTCAAAATTAAATATGAATGGAACAATATTTTACAATTAATTAATAATAATGAATTGTATGAAATAAGTTTTCATCCTGAAATACCATCTATGGGAATGCAAAAAAATATTTCCATAGAATGGCATTTCTTGGATTGATACATCAATATTATTTAATCAAACTCAGTTTTGAGATAGTTTTCTTGTTATCTTGCTCAAGTACTGCAAAATAAATTCCAGAAGAAAACAAACTAGCATCCCAAATAATATTTTGAGTTTTTGTTACAGCACTTCTTATTTTAAATTCTTTGATTTTTCGACCTGAAATATCACAAATATATAATTTATAAGGCTCCATGTTGTTCAGAGTAATTTCAATATTAGTTGAAGGGTTAAATGGGTTTGGGTAATTTTTAATTGATGAAAAAATGGGTAATAATTCATTATTATCAATAGCTGTTTGATCTTGCTCATAAAAACCAAATGAACCAGGTATTGCGCTCACTATATAATCTTCTACTATATTACCATAGTTATCTAAGACTAAAACAGTATCTGGTGCAGTATAATCCGAGATTCCTAAATATAAAAAATCACCATAAGCTGAGGCGGAATATAAAGAATTGAAATCTCCAATTTTTGCAGTCGTATCCGGAGAAAGATCATTATTTAGAGGAACTAAGCCACCATCAAATATTTGATAGACATTATTTTGGTAATTGAAAATATCAGATCCATAATAATTTGTTTGCCCAGCATCAAATCTTTCTATTTCACCACTAGTAAGGTTTATACTTGATGTTCCGGAATATCTATTAAAAATATCATCATATGATGATGACGATACGTATAAAAATGAATCATTTATAACCATTGTATTTGGGCCAGGTTCAACTGTAAACGAGTCAACAATAGTATGATTGTTAATATTTATTTTTAAGATTTGGTCATTTGAAGTCCAATCACTCTTATTAGGCACAGACACATACAAATGAGCTTCATAACTAACTATATATTCAGGAATACCATCTATTGGTATAGTATCAATTATATCCATATTGTTTAAATCTAAAACAAGAACTGCATTGAGGTTCCATGAAGAAATATATCCTTTTTCCTCTACCGTAGCCATATATCGAGGGCTAGCGTTTGGAAGATCTATTGTTGTTTCATATTCTGGGTAATCACCTGAAAGATCCATTACCTCTATTGAATGTGAATTATTCATTAAAATAAAAAGAGTTTGATTGTAGATAGTTAATGATTGCCCAACATCTCCTAATGGGTTTGAATTCTCATCCCAATGTATTGGACCAGAGATATCTCCAAAAGAATCACCAAAGGACCAGAGGCTAGCATTTGCTGATCCAAAATTCCCTTCACATAGTGTAAATGCTGTCATGTTTTGACCCCATAGGTATGATAAAGAGATTGTGAATATTATTTTTAAAAAACGTATGTGCATTTTAGTATTTCCTTTTTTGGTTTAGTGTTAGAGTCATTCTAATTGATCTTCCTGGTTCAGGATATCCTTTAGATGTTTCATATTGTGTATCAAAAGCATTAAGAAGACTAACCATTCCAATTAATTCAATATTTCTCAAAGAATATGTTTTAGAGGTATTAAAAGAAGTAATTGAACTAGGAGGAATTATATTGTCCTTAGGATAACTATACATAGAGATCATGGAATCTGTGTAATGAATATTTGCACTAAACATCCAATCGTTAGCTATCTTTTCTAAATAAATTGTCGCAATAGTTTTAGGAGAATATCTTATAAGCCTATTATCATCACCAAAAGAGGATTTAACAAAGGTTAATGAGATACGACTATTAAAAGATGAGGTATTAAAACTGAAATTACCAGTTGTCCCGTAGCGTTTCACGTTATTTATGTTTTTAGCTTGCCAATAAGACTGAACTGGAAGCCACTGTATTAAATTATTAGTTTTTGAATTAAAAAAAATAAAATCAACTACGCTAAATAAAGTAGGATTCATTGCTATGCTAATTGAATTATTTTTTCCCGTTTCAGGTTCTAAGCTCGCATTCCCACCAGGATTCCAATAAAGATCATTAAAAGTCGGGTGACGAAAATGAGAGGAATAAGAATAGCTTATTTGCTTTATAATTTGATTGTCAAAATCATAATTACTTACGAGCGAATAGGTCATATTGTTAAAAAATTTTTTTGAATAATTATTTTGTATTGAAGGTAATATGGAAATGTTTTTTGTTAAAGAATAATGTAAATCTAGAGTTCCAGTTAAAAACCTTTTTTCATAGGTCTTGTTTTCAGATGATAAAAGTTGATTTTGAATTTTTGAGCTAAACCTCATAAAAGATTTTTTTGTTTTTAGTATTGGATTAGAAAATATCAAAGATGAGCTTTTTAAGCAGTTCTGACTTTTTATATTGTATACAGGGTTGATATAAATATCTTTTGACATCCGGTAAATATATTTTAATGAACCTTGACCAATCCTCGAAATCCAATTTAGATTGGATCCAAATATATTTAAATTATCAAAATGGCTTGCTTCTAGTGGTGACCAGACTTGACCCGGAACACCTCGGTTTTGCTTGGTTATTAAACTAAAGCCTTTAAAAAATAAATTGGGTTTAATTACTCCATTAAATTGTAAAGATCCATAGAGTTGATCAAAATTATTATTTTTTCTTTTAAAAGATTTCCCCCTCCATGATACTTTATATTCTCCTGGATCCTTCTGACTACCTATAATTATTGAGGTCTTTAATAATTTAGTAGACCATGAATGCTGTATGTGAGAGGATGTTTTATTAAATGAACCCTTAGAAAGAGAAAACGAATTTATAGGATTCCATAAGCTAAGTTCTAAAATACCATTTTGAGATCCAGAACTAAGTAAATCACTGCCTGTTGGACTAATCCTAGCCTTGTTAATAAATGCATTGGGTATTTGGGATAAATCGGTCACACCTGTTTGCATATTTGTTATATCAAATCCATTGAGCTGAACTTTTGTTTGTGAGGTCGGACCTCCGTTTAGACTAATGGTTGTAATACTTCCGGGACCTCCTAAACTCCTTAGCTGAACTCCAGGTAATCGCTCTAGATACTCTTTATGTGAAATACTTTCATAACCAGGTTTTTTTTTAACATTAATTTTATGAAAATCAGAAATATTATTTGAATCACTTCCTGTAACATGTATCAAAGGTAAATTAATTAGTAGGTTTTCTAGGATTATAAAGATCTCTTTATTTTTATAAATTTTCAATACTGAATTATATCCATACCTCTGAATTTTTAATGTATCATTCAATTTGGTATTTTTAGGTATTGGTGCTATCCCATTATGATCTGAAATACTCCAGTATTTATTAGAGGTATTTAAGATATATACAAACTCTAAAGGTTTTTTATTTTTATTGTGAACTGATAAATTATCTGCAATCAAATAATATGGAAGTATAAATAGAACAAGAGTAAAGCCTATAAATCTATTGTTTCTCATAGATTCGTATTTTTAAAAAGGGAATCTTTTGCTTAAGAATATAATAAAATACCTTAATCATTCTTTTCTCCCGAAAGCTTGGTTAATAAAAGTTCTCCTACAAAGGTTTCCTGACTCATATAGTTTCAACAAAATTCGTCTTCTCCTTTGCATCGCTAGCAAAGAATGACATAGTAAATAATGTATTCTATAATTACAGTAGCGGGGACTGTACCAGATTCAAACGGGTTTCCCTTTAATAGTAGATTATTGTATGAATATATTAGCCTTTTGCAATAATTTAAACAATTAAAAAAACTATGATTTTGAACAAAATCAACATTAAATATTAAGATATCTTGAATGCAAATATGAAAAAGTGGTTTGTGGTCGATTCAGGAGTTGCTCCTATATATCATAAACATAGTTTCAAATCTGAATGCTTAACCGAGTCAGTATATGGAGAATCATGTTTGATATTGAGAGTACATAAAAATTGGTATCAAATTAAGTCTGAAGATGGATATGAGGGCTGGGTTAACTCATTTTATGGCTCAAGGAAACTTGAAAAAAATAAGAATAGTAACTTTATTACCTCACCAAAAAGTAACGGACACTTTAGTGCTAAATTTCCATTTGGAGCAATAGTATGTGACCAGATAAATGGTTCAACTAAAATTCCGAGCCTCGTTAATAATGACTTAATAATAAAAATTGCAAAACGCTTGATTGGAGTCCCGTATAAGTGGGGAGGGAAAAGTTCATTAGGTTTTGACTGCTCCGGCTTTGTCCAATCTGTCTTAAAAGTTTGTGGCTTGAAAATCCCTAGAGACTCATCTCAGCAATTAAATTATTTTAAAAAGAATGAAATCTCATTGCATCAAGCATTACCAGGAGATTTACATTTTTTTGGAAAAAAAGGAAGAATATCTCATGTTGGTTTTTCACTTGGAGAGTCTAAAATTTTACATGCGTATGGAGAAGTCAGAATAGATGATATTAAAAATAATAAAATTTTATCAGGTATCTATCTTTCAAGCTATTCTATTAAACGTAATTTAAGCTAATGAAATCGCCTGCCTCTAATTCAATTAATAGTCATGTCCTTAATCGCGCTGTTTTAGTCTTGAATGCAAATTATTCACCTATGTTGGTTTGTACTGCTAAGCGTGCAATATGTATGAATTTTTTAAATAAAGTAGAAGTTTTAGCAAACTACGATGAAACTGTAAGAAGTCCTTCCATATCAATAAAATTACCGAGCATAATTAAAATTTTAGATTATGTCCGTTATGATAATCTATCTGTTGATTTAAATAGAAAGAATGTAATCGAAAGAGATAACTACATCTGCCAATACTGTGGCGCCGGTAAAATACCTTTAACAATAGATCATGTGGTTCCTAAAGCGCGTGGAGGAGTTGACAGTTGGGATAATCTAGTTACAGCTTGTCGCCCCTGTAATCAAAAAAAAAGCGATAAAAAACTAAATGAAGCAAATATGTTTCTTGAAATAAAACCTAAGCGACCAAATAGATTGCATTATTTTCAGCGATTTGTTAAAGAAAAACAAAAAGAATGGAGGCCATACCTTTTTATGGAACCATTCAAAATAAATTAAGAGAAAATGATGAAAAAAAATAGTATGAGGGTTCTCAGTGGTATCCAGCCTTCAGGTACCTTGCACCTTGGGAATTATTTTGGTATGATGTTGCGAATGATAAAATATCAAAATGAAAACGAATTATTTTGTTTTATTGCTAACTATCATGCACTAACAACATTGCCAAACTCTAAAAATTTGAAAAAAAACACATTTAATGCTGCTTGTGATTTTTTGGCACTTGGCTTAGATCCTGATAAATCTACTTTTTGGATCCAGTCAGACGTTCCTCAGGTAACAGAGCTAACATGGATTTTATCTTCATTAGTTAATATTGGACTGCTTGATAGGGCAACTTCTTATAAAGATAAAGTTTCACAAGGTTTGAAGCCAAACATGGGCCTTTATTCATATCCTATTTTAATGACTGCTGATATTTTGCTCTTTAATAGTGAAATTGTCCCTGTTGGGAAAGATCAAAAACAACATCTAGAAATGGCTAGAGAAATAGCCAATAGGTTTAATAATACCTATGGTGATATCTTTAATATTCCAAAAGAAGATATTGATCAAGTGACCCAATTAGTACCTGGAACAGATGGCAAAAAAATGAGCAAGTCCTATAAAAATACCATACCAATATTTGAAGAAGATAAAAAAATAAGAAAAAAGATTATGAAAATAATCACTGATACAACTGATATTGATAAGCCAAAAAATACAAATACACCTTTATTTGAATTATACTGTCTTTTTTTAGAAAAAAATAAGCAAGAAGAATTGAAATTAAGATTTCAAAATCCAGGCTTAAAATATGGTGATGTGAAGCAAGAACTTTTTGAGATTATAATGGATCACTTTGAGCCGTATCGAAAAAAACGTGAAGAGCTAATTAAAAACCCATCAAACGTAATTACTATTCTAAAGTCAGGTGCTAAAAAAGCAATTGAAACAGCAGAAGAAGTCTTAGAAAAAGTTCGATCAGCTACTGGAATTTCTTTACAATAGTGCCATATCGTATTCAATTAGAGGATTTTGAAGGACTTTTAGATTTATTACTTTTATTTTATTAAAAAAGACGATCACGATATCTATGACATACCAATCTCAAAAATAACTAAAGATTTTATTGATGTAATTAAGCAATCAAAATATTTAAATATGATGGTCGCAGGCGAGTTTATAGTAGTGACTTTAATCTGAATGAGGGTAAAGCCAAGAATGTTAATTCCAAGGCCTGAATTTATTGAAGATGTTGTTTCCATTGACCTAAGAGAAAAATTAATGAATCAATTAATCGATTATACAAGATTTAAAGATTTAGAGATTTAGCCGAATTGCTCAATAATATGTCAATTGAAAATAGTTATTCAATACCAAGGAAAATAAAACAAGATTTATCACCTTCAAAAAGGGATGATATCAACTCATTCTTGGATGATATAACATTTTATGATATTGCGAAAGTTTTTAGGAAAGCTATGGGAAATAAACCTATTATTTCTCAATTTGAGCTAAAAAATAGCCTATCAAGTTAGAAAACCAAAAAGATTTTTTTATTTTTTTTGATGAAGAAATAAAACTTAATTAAAAAAACTCGATACTAGAATGGAAATAATTTTTGCTTTTTTGCTATATTAGATCTAAAAGAATCGGAAAATGAAAATATTATTGAATCTCTTCTTTTGCAATTCCGGAACCTTTAACTCAAAACAGGATTAATAATATTTTTAGCCGAGAAGCATCAAATCTTAAGAATTTTGGTAAAATATTAAATATTACTTACCTCCAAGGTGATCATGCATTTAAAATCAGAGAAATTGCAAAAGGGTTTCAATTAGTATCTCGTAAGCGATATGAACATTTTATTAGGCTTTTGTTAAATAAGTCGGGAAGGTTAAGTTTGGCTACAGCATCATTAGATTGTTTAGCAATTATAGCATATAAACAACCTATTGGGCGTTTTGAAGTAGAAGTTATTAGAAAAGTCGATTTAAGTGGAGTTATAAAAACTCTTTTGAGTCTTAATTTAGTTATCATAAAAAGACGAGACTCAGGACTTAGAAGAGCCTTGTTATATCAAACTACAGACATTTTTTTGGAAAATTTTGGTTTGATAAAAAATCAGACCTACCAAAATTAAAAGAAATAACAGAATTAATAGAATTAGACTCAGGCCTTGGTGAACAAATTGCGGTCTTTGAAAAACAACATTTGGATAAATCTTACGATGAAAAAAAAAATAAAGATTAATTATTTAACTTTATGCGTTTAAATAAATACCTTTCAAGATCAGGCATTGCATCAAGAAGAGAATCAGATGCTTTAATAAAATCTGGCACAACAGAGGTGAACGGATTACTTTGTTTGGATCCTGCTTATCAAGTCAAAACTACTGATAGCATTATATTTGATGGGAAAAAAATTGAACCAAATAAAGAAAAAATTGTGGTTATGCTCCATAAACCAAAAAGAATTATTACAACAGTTAAAGATACTCATGGACGTAAAACGGTACTTGATATTATAGAGAGTTCTGTAAGACTTGTTCCGATTGGTAGATTAGATCAAGATAGTACAGGGTTACTGTTACTTGGTAATGATGGAGATTTACATCAATACTTGACGCATCCAAAAAATAGTATACCTAAAGACTATGAAGTCATTATAGAAGGGAGAATATCAGATATTCAAATAAAAAAAATTGCTCGAGGTTTATACATTGGCGATAAAGAATATGGTAAAGCTGAAGTTCTTGAACAAAATACTAATAAAGGTAGATCTAGCTTAATTTTAAGATTGCGGCAAGGTAAAAAAAGAGAGATAAGACGTTTAATGTATAGAATAAAAATAAAATTATTTAGCTTGAAAAGAATAAGATATGCAGGACTAGAGCTTGGAAACTTAAAAGAAAGAGAATACCGACAATTGAGTAAAAATGAAATAAAAAAACTCTGGAATGAAAGTAAAGAATTTTAATACGAAATTTTCTTTATTGGCTTTTTTATGTTTAAACGTTAATTTTGCCGGCTTATTGATAACTTAAACATATGATAATAGCTATAGACGGACCTTCAGCTTCAGGTAAGAGTACAACTGCAAAAGGAGTATCGGATCAATTAGACATATTGCATCTCGATACAGGTGCGATGTATCGTGCTATTACATGGGCATGTATTGATGAGGATGTTGACCTTACAGAGAATTCAAGATTTTCAATGTTCATTGAAAATCTTGAGATAGGATTTAATCCAAATAATTGTGTAACTCTTAATGGTATGGCTCTTTCTGATGAAATACGAAAAAATAAAATTTCATCCAAAGTAAGTGAGGTAAGTGCTATTGCTCTGGTTAGAGAAAAAATGGTAGTTCAACAAAGAAAAATTGCTAAAAAAAGTGATTGTGTAATCGAAGGTCGCGATATTGGAACTGTTGTTTTTCCAGATGCAGACTATAAGTTTTTTTTAGATGCTAAACCTGAGATCAGGGCTATGCGTAGAATGAAAGATTTGAAAAAAATAGGTGAAGAGACTACTTTTGAAGTCTTAGTACAGGAAATTAAAATGAGGGATTATGTTGATTCTAGTAGAAAAAATTCTCCGTTATCTAAAGCAAAAGATGCTTTTTTAATAGAGACAGATAAAATTACTCTTAATGAGCAAATTGAAAAGATTATAAGTTTAATTAAAAACAAATAACAAGGAAACATCAAAAGCATGTTTGAAGAACAAAATAAAAAACAGGTAGTTGAAGAGGTTTTAGAAGTAGTTCGTAATACCCAAACTGAAGAAACCAGTGCGTCAGAATCACCTTCTACCCCAGCCGAAAATGTAGCTGAAATTCAAGATTACTTAAACCCTCAACTATTTAATGAGATTAAAACGATAAAAAAAAGTGATTTACTAGATAATGAGAATAGTGATGGGTTCGTTATTGACAATGAGCTTGAAGCACTCTACTCTAGCACTTTTGGAGATATTTCAGAGCATTCACTTATCCAAGGTCGGGTTGTTGGAATGAATGATAGAGATGTTCTAATCGATATTGGATTTAAATCAGAGGGAATAATAGATAGATCAGAATTTAAAATAGATGATCTTCCTTCAATTGGTGACCAAGTTGAAGTCTATTTAGAATTTATTGAGGATGCAAGTGGGAACACTATTCTCTCTAAAGAAAAAGCCGATTTTATGCGTCGATGGAAAGAGTTATATGATGCTTTTGAGAATGAAACTATTGTTACTGGAACTGTAATTAGAAGAATTAAAGGTGGTTTAATTGTAGACCTTGGTGTTGTTCAGGCTTTCTTACCAGGATCTCAAGTCGATGTGCGTCCTATTCAAGACTTTGATATTTACCTAGATAAAGAAATTGAACTAAGAATAGTCAAATTTAATGAGGCAAGAAAAAATATTGTTGTTTCTCATAAAATAATTCTAGAAGATAGCTTAAAAGAACAAAGAGAAGCATTATTTGAAGAACTTGAGGTTGGATCTGTTCTAGAAGGAAGAGTCAAAAATATAACCGATTTTGGTGTATTTATTGATCTTGGTGGTATTGACGGTCTACTTCATATTACCGATTTATCATGGGGAAGGGTAAATCATCCTTCTGAAGTGGTTGGTATGAATGATTCTATTACGGTAAAAGTAATTGAATATGATGTAGAAAGAAAAAGAGTCTCTCTTGGTCTTAAACAATTAGCTCCTCATCCTTGGGATGATGTTGAAATAAATTTTCCAATTAGTAATGTTGTCAAAGGAAAAGTAGTCAGCTTAACAAACTATGGATGTTTTATTGAATTAGAACCTGGAGTTGAAGGACTTATTCACGTTTCTGAAATATCATGGACAAAACATATAAAAAATCCCGCAGAAGTTTATTCTATGGGTGATGAGGTTGAAGCTAAAGTATTATTTATTGATACTGATGAAAGAAAAATTAGTCTTGGAGTTAAACAATTGACTCCTGATCCATGGGATGAAATTGAAGAAAAGTATATGGTTGGTACTGTTCATAATTGCGCTGTTCAAAATCTTACACAATTTGGGGCATTTGCTGAATTAGAAGAAGGAATTGATGGTCTCATACATGTCTCAGATCTTTCATGGACAAAAGTTGTTAAAC